>Ga0209707_1000962_pt1 | contig 16656 bp, 9 predicted proteins | sample EN4Hudsemesocosm_FD_184630 | JGI IMG/M metagenome (GOLD analysis project Ga0209707, IMG submission 184630) | Methane-oxidizing microbial communities from mesocosms in the Hudson Canyon - EN4B Hudson Canyon (SPAdes) (version 2) | ecosystem: Environmental > Aquatic > Marine > Cold seeps | place... | reverse complement strand
TAGTTTATGGGATGTATTAAATAATTGTCTCGGTACGATAGATGAATCAGTAAATGAGAAAGTAGCTACTAAAGCAGTTATTGATTTTTCAATACTGAGCGGCACACGCGTTTTACTGGTTGAAGACAATCAATTTAACCAAGAGCTGGCATTAGAACTATTAGAAATGCAAGGCATGGTCGCTGAGTTAGTCGAAAATGGTCTTGAAGCGGTTGAGCGTATTGCTAAAAATAAAGCACAAGATTTTGATATTGTATTAATGGATTGCCAAATGCCTGTTATGGATGGCTATACAGCAACACAACAAATTAGATCTGCATGGGGCGAACACTTACCGATTATCGCCATGACAGCCAATGTGATGGCTGAAGATATTGTGCGAGCCGAAGAAGCCGGGATGAATGATTACATCGCTAAGCCGATTAATGTTGATAAAATGATGTCAACCATTGCTCAGTGGGCTTTAAATATTAAAGAAAAATCGTTTTCTACGCAGCTAGCAGCTGAATCTATCGTTGAAAATAATGAAGAGCCAGTACATGATGAGATGCTAGTTACTGATCAGCTTAATACGCAAGCCGGCTTACATATGTTAAGTGGCAATAAAGCTTTATATATGCGCTTGTTAAGTCGTTTTAAAGAAAATTTCACAAACTCTGTGAATGAGTTGAATGGCTTGCTTGAAAGTCAGTCGACTGAAAATGCGACGCGTTTAGCGCACACGATTAAAGGCACCTCTGCTAATATTGGTACCGTTTTATTACAAGGTATTGCCGCAAAAATAGAAAAGCACTGCCATGCCAATGAACTTGAAGCCGCAACTAGTTTATTAGATGAATTAGAGTATTCTTTAGTGCAGGTTATCGCTGATATTGATAGCTTTTTAGCTACTAATCAAACTGAATCATCAGCTGATGAGACTCAAGAGGATGCGGTTTCTGAAGAGGAATTGAATCAGCGCTTACAAGTGTTAAGAGATAATTTGGAGAATTATGACTCTAATTCTGAAACCTCTTTTTTAGAGCTATTAAAGGCAATGAATTCAGAAGCAAAGAAACAGCAGTTAAACACAGTAGCAAGTGCCATTGAAAATTATGACTTTGAGCAAGCACTTGCCGAATTGAATAGCTATTATCCGGAGTAAGGATGAATATAGCGTGGTGAAACTATACAGTTACACAATTAATCAAATAATTGCCTAGATAAACTGTCGCTACAGAAGAGGCGTTAACTTGTATAATAAAAAGATTATTTTTTGAACTATTTCTACAGAAAAATTCTTTTTAATGAAATTAATATGAAATCCGCCGATACTTCTTGTCTATCACATTGTTTTATTCGTAATGTTCTTGTTGCCTGTGCTGTATTGGTATTGGGTTATGTGGGGGTCTCGCTGAGTATTGCACCGAGTACTGCTAGTCCTTTTTGGCCACCTGCGGGCATATCGTTAGCGGCTGTTATTGTTTATGGAAAAAGGGTTTATCCTGCTATTTTTATTAGTAATTTTCTATTAAAGTTATATTCTTTTTATGATTTTTCTTTAGTTGAGTCACTGCAAACATCAATTATTACGGCATTAATAACGAGTTTGGGTGTTTGTTTACAAGTAGTCTTTGCTGTCTATTTAATTAATCGCTTTATCGGTAAAAACAATACTTTAGTCGAAGATTCAAAAATTATTGCTTTCTTCGCTTTAATTGTGCCTCTTAGCTTTGTGGTCTCTGCCTCTGTTGGTAGTGCGACGCTATTTTTTCAAGGATTTATTAGCTTAGGTGATATTACTAATACTTGGATAACTTGGTGGCTAGGTGATTGTATTGGAGCTATCATCATTGCACCGATTGTTTTAGCTTTTATTGCACAACCGAATGATACTTGGAAAATGCGACGAAAAATGGTTGCTTACCCGCTAATTGTTATGCTGATCGCAGTAGCCGCTTTATTTGAATACAACAAAGAGCAAGAAATAGACCGCTTAGCTTTTATTTTTGATAATCAAGTAGATGAGTTTCATGCCTTATTGTCGAGCGAATTAACCCTGCATTTAGAGACAAACCAAGTTCTCAAAGCTTTTTTTGACAGTACTGAAGATATTAGCAGTGAAGAATTTAAAATATTTACAGATGCATTTTTTAAACAAAAATTTTCAACTCAAGCATTAGAGTGGGTTGAATATGTACCGACTGGACAACAAAAAACTCACTCTTCTACTGATTATAGTGATGGACAGTTTCTTATTAGGTATATACAGCCGCAAGATGAAAATAAAGTAGTGCTGGGGTTTGATATAGCAACTAACCTTATTGCTAAACAAGCCTTATTAAACTCAATAGCCTCTCAGCAAACGGTGATGACCGCACCACTCCAGTTAAAGCAAGATATGATAGAAAAAAAATCATTTGTTTTATATTCCCCCGTTTATCACCAATCTAATAAAACAGATGCAACAGCGCAATTAAAAGGCTTTACAGGTAGTGTGCTTAGGGTGGATGAGCAGATTAAACAAATATTACAAGTATTCTCTAATTTTCAATTATTAATAAAAATTTCTGATGAAAATATTGAACTTTATAACAACTATGTGGATCCTAATTCGCCGGTTTTAAATTTACTCTCCTTACATAGAACTAAGCAGGTAAAGATTGCGAATAGGACGTGGCAAGTAAGTTATCAACCGTCTACTGAGTTTTATCAAAAGCAAATGTCAAATGCTGTTTGGTGGTTATTTTTAGGTGGATTTCTTGTTACGGGACTAATAGCAATAGGCTTATTGATGTTAAGTGGTCGAACACTGCGTACAGAAGAGCTAATACGCTGTCGAACAAAAGAACTGGCATTAAGTGAGGAGCGCTGGCAGTTTGCATTAAAAGGCAATAAACAGGGGGTATGGGATTGGAATGTGCCTACAGGTGAAATTTTCTATTCTACGATTTGGAAACAAATGTTAGGTTATGATGAAAATGAGATCAAAGCAGATGTAAGTGAGTGGGAGCAACGACTTCATAGAGACGATAAAGAGCAAACCTATTTAAAGTTAGAGCAACATTTTCAAAAAATGACCGAATTTTATGAAAATGAACATCGAATGTTATGCAAGGACGGCCAATATAAATGGTTTGTGTGTCGTGGTATGGTGGTTTCATGGACTGACGAGAATAAGCCTGCGCGTATAGTGGGTACATTGACAGATATTAGTGATCAAAAACAAGCGCAAGATGCCTTGGAATTAAGTGAAGGCTTATTTAGAGCTATCTTTGAGGAATCCCCATTAGGTGTGGCTTTGATTGATACAACGACAGGGCGCATTGATAAGGCAAATGTATGTTTTCGACAAATTACTGGGAAAAATAATCCAGAAATGCAGCAGGATGAATGGATATCTTTGGCTAATTTTAGTGATTTAGATGAAGAGCTAGACAATATGCTGCGATTAAATGCAGGGGAAATTTCTGGGTTTAGTACTATAAAATGTTATCAACATCCAAATGGCGTTGCTGTTTGGGTTAATATGAGGCTTGCTTCGTTGAGTGGCGTTAGTAATAATGCACCGTATCATTTGTGTCTGATTGAAGATATTACCGAACAACGACAAACGGAAACTGCACTGCACCGGTCGCAAAAAATGGAGGCGGTTGGGCAATTAACAGGTGGTATCGCGCATGATTTTAATAATATTTTAAATATTATTTTAGGCAATACGGAATTAATGAAAAGATCCATTGCGAATGATGAAAAATCACTGAAGCGACTGGGTATTATCGTTAAATCTGCTGAGCGGGCTGCGGCATTAACTAAGCAATTATTAAGTTTTACGCGTAATAAAGCAGAGCAGCTAAGTATTATCGATATTAACCCCCTTATTACTGAGATGGGTACGATTATTTCGCGTTCGTTAACACCTGATATTGAGATTTCTTATTTATTAGCGGATGACTTGTGGATGACTGAAATTGAACGAGGCGATTTTGAGGATGCCTTATTGAATTTAGTGATTAATGCGCGTGATGCAATGCAAGGGCGAGGTCACTTAATTATTAAAACCGAAAATAGCTTACTTGATAGAGAATTTCTTCGGACGAACCCAGATATAGTCGCTGGCGAATATGTGCAGATTATTTTAACGGATGATGGGTCTGGGATTGAAGCTGAAATAGTAGAGCGTATTTTTGAGCCATTTTTTACCACGAAAGCGATAGGGCATGGAACAGGCTTAGGCTTGTCGATGGTTTTTGGTTTTTGTCAGCGTTCGAGCGGTTTTGTTAAAGTACATTCGGAGCTCGGTGTGGGTACAACATTTAGAATAGGCCTGCCTCGCTCGCAAAAACAGGACAATATCAATGAACGATTAGTTAATGCAACTAAATTACCTGAGAGAGGCAGTGAAACGGTTCTCGTTGTCGATGATGAAAAAGAGTTAGTTGATTTAATGAAAGACTCATTAGAAGAGCATGGCTATCAAGTGATTACTGCTTATAACGGTAAGCAAGCAATAGAGCAGTTACATAAGCATCCAGAAATAGATTTGTTATTTAGCGATGTGGTTATGCCTGGCGGGTTAAATGGCTATGAAGTAGCTGAGCAAGCGACGTCTTTAAATAATGAGCTTAAAATTTTATTAACAACAGGTTTTTTTCAACAAGAGATAACTGAAAAAGGCTTACTTTCTTTAGCGACTAATGTACTGCATAAACCGTATAAACAGCAGGAAGTTATATTGAAAATTCAAGAATTACTGATGAAAAAGCGATAAATGAATAACAAAAAACCAGATGAAAAAGCGACACTAACGCCAAAAGATGTTGCTGCCATGTTATTAGTCTCTCCTATCACGATACGTAAATGGGCGCGTGATGAGTGGATACATGCAGAAATTACGGCAGGTGGGCATCGTCGTTTTACGCCAACAGAAGTTGCACGCTTTGCTAAACAAAGAGGCTTAAAAGTTCATCAAATAGAGGAAGAGTTCACTCGTATTCTTATTGTTGATGATGATGAACAGTTCGGTCATTTTTTAGTGGAACTATTAGATAGTACGAATGAAAAATCTGAAATAATGCTAGTTAATAATGGGTATGATGCAGGGGGCGCAGTACAACAATTTAAGCCGCATGTGATTTTATTAGATTTAAGTTTGCCGGGATTAGATGGATTTTCAGTTTGCAAACAACTTAAAGCAGAATTGGCCACAAAAAATATTAGAGTGATTGCAATGACAGGCCACTACACACAAGAGCGGAATGATGAAATTGTGCAAGCCGGTGCTGAGTGCTGTTTAGCTAAGCCTATTACGATAAAAACATTATTTGATGCTATCGGTATCGATTTAAAGTAGAGCATGACAAATGCTCTACCCCTTTACATTTCAGCGGGAGGCATTGAGAAAAGAAGCCGCTAAGGTTAAAATAAATATTAAATCGATATAAACGATATGTCTGATTCAGTCATTATTTCTAATGTTTAATATATAGGGTCAGAAGTGCAACTACTAGCAGGCATAAAACAACTTAATTTAAACGCTAGAATTTGTTGGTATTTTTCTCTGGCTCTCACACTGCTAAGCTTGCTATGGTTTTGCGGAGATATATCGTGGCAAGGTAGCTCGTATTTACATTCATCGCTTGAGATAGTCACTGCGGCAGTGGCATTCATTGTCGCTATGTTAGCGTTGGTGCGTTATTACGCATTTAAAGAGTTACTACATTTATATATAGGCATCGCTTTTCTTGGAACTGGCGTTTTAGATGCGCATCACGCAGTTGTAACCGCTGATTTTATTCAGCAAACGTCTAATACATTGCCATCTAATTGGCTAAGTTCAAATTTATTTTTATCTTTTATGTTGGTGATCAGTTTGTTAGCTGATTATTGTGAAAGAAATAATGTAAAACTGAATAAATTAAGCCTTATTCCCGCAGATCTTATTTACATTATTCTTTTTGTATCATTACCCTTGGTTTTTTTACTGCTTTTAATTAGCACTGGAAATGATGCCGATTTAAGCTTTAATAAACTAGAGGAGTTGATTGCCAGCCTATTATTTGTGATTGCACTGGCAGGATATACAGTAAAAGAAAAATGGCACGATGATATTTTTGAACATTGGCTAATGGTGGCATTAATTATTAATGTTATAGCGCAAGTTGCTGTTATACCTTACTCGACTGAATTATTTGACTTCCAATACGATGCCGCGCACTTTTTGGTGAAGTTGAGTTATTTAAGCGTATTAATAGGCTTAATCGTTAGTATGTTTTATATCTTTCGCGATGAAAATAAGCACAAGGAAGAATTGCTATTAATGAATCAGTCCTTGGTAGAAAAAACGGTTGCCGTATTAATCAGCGAAGAACGCACTGCTGCGATTGTTCGAAATGCGGTCGATGGCATTTTTACGATTGATGAAATGGGTATCGTGTTATCTGTAAACCCAGCTGCAATAAAACTGTTTGGTTATCAAGAAGATGAAATACTGGGACAAAATATAAAACTCTTAATGCCCACAGGGCACCGGGAGCAGCATGACCAATACTTAAAAAATTATAAAGAAACCCGTAATAAAAAGATTATAGGTATTGGCAGAGAAGTTGAGGGGCAGCATAAAAATGGTCGTCGATTCCCTATAGACCTCGCTGTCAGTGAAGTAAAGCTCAACGCGGGTGAGCGTTTTTTTACAGGCGTTGTACGAGATATATCTGAAAAGAAACAAGCTGAGAAAATGAAAAATGAATTCTTATCGACAGTCAGTCATGAATTAAGAACGCCATTAACCTCTATACACTGTTCTTTAGGCTTAATAACGGATACGTTTGCAGACGTTTTACCAGAAAAAATTAGGAAATTACATGCGATTGCGTATAAAAATAGCGAGCGTTTAATCCATTTAATTAATGACATTCTTGATGTTCAAAAAATGGAAGAAATGTCTTTTTCTAATGAAACGATTAATCTAATTGCTGTAGTTGAAAAGTCCGTGATAGCGAATCAAGCGTACGCTAAGAAATTAGCTAATGTTTCATTGCAAGTACTAGCAAGCACAGACAGTATTAATGTTTATGCAGATGAAGGGCGTTTAACTCAAGTGTTAAGTAACTTAATATCCAATGCGGTTAAGTTTTCGCCAGAAAATTCTGTTGTAAAAATTAGTGTGACAGAAGCAAATAATAAAGTACGCGTTGATGTGATCGATAGCGGCCCGGGTATTCCTGAAGAATTTAAATCTAGAGTATTTACTAAATTTGCACAGGCGGATTCCTCCGATACGCGTAAGGTTGAAGGCACCGGATTAGGCTTGAGTATTAGTAAAATAATTATTGAAAAATTAACCGGTAGCATTGGCTTTGTTAACTTAGAAAATGAGGGATGTAACTTCTATTTTATTTTGCCAATCAAACAAACGCTTAGTAAATCACACGAGATTTCTGAATCCGTTAGTCAGTTAGCTAATGGAAGCAATGTACATATTTTAATCTGTGAAGATGATCAAGATATCGCTTCTTTTTTACAGATTATGTTTGAAGTGGAAGGCTGGAAATCAGACGTTGCTTTAAATGCTAAACAGGCGCGGTCATTGTTGCAAAAAAATGAGTATAGCGTGATGACGTTGGATATTGTATTGCCTGATTATGATGGTTTAGCTTTCTTTAAAGAACTGAGGGCATCAGAAAGATATGCAGGTTTACCTATTATTATGGTCTCAGGCTTAGCGCAAGAGAAACAAGTCGAATTGGGTGGTATTACCTCTGTCACAGACTGGATTGATAAGCCGATTGATAGAGAAAAACTACAGTCAGCCATTAAGCAAGCTGTGATGCAGAGTGCAGGGCCGTCAGACTGCAATATTTTACATGTTGAAGATGATGCGGATATCGCAAGCTTAGTTAAAACTTTAGTTGATGGGCAGGCGGATATTTATCATGCTAATAATGTGAGTGAGGCAGAACAATTATTTATGCAGCGGCATTATTCGTTAGTGCTATTGGACTTGATGTTACCCGATGGTAACGGTCTTGATCTATTGCCATTAATTAGTCATAAATTAAAGCAATATACTAATCCGCCCGCTATTATTATCTTTTCTGCCTATGAAATGGATGAAAAGATTCCAGAAGAAATTAAAAATGTGCTGATTAAATCACGCTGTTCAAATGAGCAGTTATTGGATGTTATAAAAGCAAATATTCAGCAGAAGAGTGATACATAATAATTTAAGCCTATAGGCTCATAGATACTCAGCAACACCCAAGTTCGTCATTCCTGCAGGCTGTTAGCAGGAATCTATATCGTAATAATAGATCCCCGATAAAAACTTCGGGGATGACGATCTTTTTTGCAAAGTAATGAGCAAGTTACTAACTACGAATAATTGGACAAATTAAAATGACCATAGAAGCACCTAAAAAATTACTGATTATTGATGATGAACAAGATATTCGTCAGGTGGTACAAATTACTTTAGAAATAACCGCAGATATAGAATCTGAACTCTGTAGTAGCGGTGCGATGGCGCTTGAATATTTGCAGCATGCATCAGTCGATTTAATATTATTAGATGTAATGATGCCAGGCATGGATGGCCCTGAGACATTGAAACAAATAAAAAATAACCCTAAAACAGCGGATATTCCGGTTATTTTTATGACGGCTAAAGTACAAGCACATGAAGTGGATGCGTATTACCAGTTAGGCGTCATTGGCGTCATATCAAAACCATTTAACCCGAGAAGTTTAGTGGGTTCGGTTATGGATTTTTGGAATAAATATCATGAATAAATCCAAAGAAGAATTGTTAGAGCAACGTTTAAATCAACTTAATCAAGAATATGTTGATAGCCTGCCAGAAAAAATCAATCACATTGAAAACTTATGGCGGGGTCTTGTTAAGAATGAAGTAGATGCCGCTGATGTGAAATTGCTTTATCAAGCAGTACATAGCCTTAATGGCTCAGGCGCAACTTTTGGTTATATCTTTTTAAGTGAAATGGCGGAAGTGATAGAGATATTACTCAAGCCCTTGATGCAAGATAATTTATTGCCGAATGTAGAGCAGCAGTCACACATTAGTAAGTTATTAATAAAATTACGTAAAGCTGCTTTAGAGCCTAAAGATCATGCGATGCGGCATGATTTAGTCACACCAGCACTGCGTAAGGTTGATGCAGAAAAAAAAGAAGTGGTATTTATTGTTGATGATGATGCGGTGGTTGCAAAAATACTCGCTGAAAAATTAGCGCAATATAATTATGCCTCGGAAATATTTTTAAGTTTAGACTCTATCAAACAAAAAGTTGTCGATAGTGCGCCTGTCGCCATTATTATGGATATCGTCTTTCCTGAAGGTGATTTAGCTGGCGTAGAAATCATTACGGATATAAAACGCAGTCAGTTAATTCCTGTTCCTGTCATATTTATTTCAGTACGTGATGATATGGGCGCGCATTTATCTGCGGTTCGTGCAGGTGCAACGCATTATTTAAGCAAACCGGTTAATACCAATCATTTAATTACCTTATTAAATGACTTAACTGAAAAAGTGAAAGATGAGCCTTATCGCATCTTGATTATTGATGATGATGCCGTTTTAGCACACCGCTTTGCTTTAACCTTAGAGCATGCGGGATTGGATACTCGCGTTGTGAGTAATCCGATGGCTGTTTTAGATGAGCTCAAATCTTATCAGCCAGAATTGATTTTGATGGATGTTTATATGCCTGAGTGTTCGGGGCTAGAGCTGGCTATGATTACGCGGCAATTTCCTGAATATGTCGATGTGCCTATCTTATTTTTGTCAGCAGAAACTGATTTTGATAAGCAATTAGCGGCTTTAGATATGGGAGGCGATGATTTTTTATCTAAACCTATCGAACCCAGGCATTTAGTCAACGCTGTGTTAGCGCGAGTGAAGCGTTATCGCAAAACCAGTCAATTATCTAAAAATCTACGCGCCAGTGTTTCTCGTTTAGGATTATCTGAAAAAAGACTGAGTCAAATCATCAATACCAGTCCAGCCGCAATTTATACCTTACAAATGAGTGAGAACGAATTGGCACCTATGAAAGTTACTATGATGAGTGATAGTGGGGAAGCAATTTGTGGGTATGCGGCTGATAAATGGGAATCTACAGAGAGTTTTTGGTCTGATTTGATTTTTGAAGAAGATAAAAATGAAGTACTCATGCTGGTTAAAGGTTTAATTAATCAGGGACATATTGAGCTTGAATATCGAGTGATACATAAGGATGGGCACCTTATATGGGTACATGAAAATTTAACAGTATTACGTGATAAACAGGGAGAGTTGGTTGAAATTATTGGCTCTAGGATGGATATCACAGCAAGAAAAGATCATGAAATACAGCGTATAAAAGTAGAAGAGCAAATGCGCCAAACCTATAAGATGGAAGCGATAGGGTTATTGACGGGGGGCATTGCGCATGATTTTAATAATATTTTAGCGAGTATTTTAGGCTATACCAGCTTAGCCAGTATGCGTGGCGATTTTCCTGAAGCTAGCAAAATGCCGGAGTACTTACAGCAAATTTCAAAAGCCAGTGAGCGTGGGCGATTATTAACCACGCAAATGCTATCTTTTTGCCGTAATACACCGACCGCTATTTCTTGTATTCAGGTTGAACCTCTGATTACAGAAACCATTAAATTATTAGAATCAACACTGCCGTCAAGTATCGAAATTTTTGTCGATGTGGATACGGATTTACCTACGATATTAATGGACCCCACACAATTGCATCAATTAATGATGAACCTTTGTGTCAATGCGAAAGATGCGATGGAAGGGAAAGGTAAGCTGATCATCAAGCTGAAATTAGAGACTATTATCGATGTGGTGTGTACAACCTGTAAGCAGCCGATAGAAGGGCAGTGTATTGTGCTCTCTATTGAAGATAGCGGAGAAGGAATTAGTAAAGAAAATTTAGAGACGATCTTTGATCCTTTTTATACCACCAAAGCCGTCGGCAAAGGATCGGGCATGGGCTTATCCATTGTTCATGGTGCCGTGCACCAGAATCAAGGGCACATTGACGTACAGTCAATTGAGGGTAAAGGAAGCCTCTTTAAACTTTATTTTTCTCCGCAATTAGAAAAACAAGCGTTGCAGCCTAATTTATCAGCTGACTCTACCGAGTTATGCCAAGGTCGTGGCGAATCAATCTTAGTGGTTGATGATGAAGAAGGGATTGTTGAGTTACTTAAAGATGCTTTAGAGTCAGTTAACTATAAAGTGACTGCGATAGTGAGTAGTGTAGATGCTTTGGCCGTTTTTGAAGCAAACCCTGAACAGTTTGATTTATTGATTAGCGATCAAACAATGCCAACCCTCACAGGGGATATATTAATTAAAAAATGTCATCAAATTAAGCCCGAATTACCGGCTATTTTATGTACAGGATACAGTGAAGAAATAGACCAAGATCGTGCCAATGCATTAGGTATCGAACGTTTCTTTTATAAGCCGTACCAGTTGAATGATTTGTTAGATGCGGTATTCGATATATTAAACAAAAAAACACAGGCATTAGGAGTAAGAACATGAAACACTCTGGATTGTTACGCCAAGCGCAAGTACTGATTGTTGAGGATGATAAGAGTCAATCTGCGCTTGAACTAGAGATTTTAAACTCGAATGAATATCAAGTAAGTGCTGTTGTTAGCTTTCAAAGTGCAATTGAGTTGTTGAGCAAAAAGCAATTTGATGTGGTGCTATTAGATTACAACTTGCCGGATGGAAAAGGCGATGAGTTATGTCGGTGGATACGTCAGCGAGAGACTATGCTCTTATTACCCATTATTGTTGTAACGGGAAGCGATGCCTTTTCTATTTTACCGATGTGTATGGATGCGGGCGCGACTGATTTTATTCAAAAACCATTTCACCCTATTGAGCTTATTTCGCGGGTTAATTCTGCAATTCGATATAAGCGTAATACCGATAATTTAGATAGCGCACAATCCTTATTATTTACCTTGGCGCGACTAGTTGAGGCGAAAGATGAAATTACTGGCGATCATTGTTCGCGCTTAGCACATGGTTGTGTTGCATTTGGTAAAGTGTTGGGCTTAGATGATGCGTCATTGCTTGCACTAGAACGTGGTGGTGTATTACATGATATTGGTAAATTAGGCATACCCGATAATATTTTACTTAAGCCTGCTAAGCTGACTGCAGATGAATGGACAATAATGAAGCAACATGTGCTTATTGGTGAAAAATTGTGTAGTGGGCTGTTTACTATGCAAACCGTACTGCCTATTATTCAGTATCATCACGAGCGCTGGGATGGTGGCGGCTATCCTCATGGTTTAAAGGGCGAGGAAATTCCATTATTAGCGCGTGTCTTTCAGTTGGTAGATATTTATGATGCCTTAGCGAATGAAAGGCCTTATAAGAAAGCACTATCAAATCAAACAATTATAGAAATATACCGAGAAGAAGTTGCAAAGGGATGGCGAGATCCTGAATTGGCTGATACGTTTATAAAAATCATTGAAAATAATCCCGAAAGCTTACAATTACCTGATGATTATAAAGATAAAAGTATTGAAATTTTTGATGAAATTGTTAGCTCAACGAGCATTGGTGACGTTGTTAGCTAAAGTCAACTTAGATGATAATACGATTAAGCTTAATTAAAGCAGAAGAGCAGAGAATAAAGATATGAGTAAGCAGGATAACTGGCCAGAAAACACACGATTACTAATCGTAGAAGATAATAAAGCAAACCAACTGGTTGCTAAAGGCTTGCTGAAACGCATCGGTTTACAGGCGGATATTGCAGAAAATGGCGTCGAGGCTTTAAAGTGTTTGCAAGGAGAGACTGTTTATTCTTTAGTCTTAATGGACTGTCAAATGCCAATAATGAATGGCTATGAAGCGACCGAAGCGATTCGGTCAGGTAAGGCAGGCGATAAAATGGCAGATATTCCGATTATCGCAATGACTGCAAATGCACTGCAAGGGGATAAAAATAAATGTTTGCAAGTAGGGATGAGTGACTATTTAACCAAGCCGATTGATATGAATTTATTAAAAGAAAAAATTCAGTCATGGCTGATTAATGGTGAGCCTGAGCTAAATCAGCCAGTTTCAGCTAGTGAGTTAATGCCGTCAGCCCAAGAAAACAGAGTGATTTCTGCATTAGCTATCTGGGATAGGCAAGATGTGCTTAAGCGAGTTATGGATGATGAAGAGCTATTATTAACCGTAGTTGAAATATTTTTAGATGATATTCCAAACAATACCGCTAGCTTAGAACAAGCGATTGCAGTGAAAGATTACCCGTTGATAAAACGCGTAGCACATGGCATAAAAGGCAGTGCCGCCAATTTAAGTTGTATGCAGTTACAGGAGCTAGCCTTACAAATTGAAAGTGCGGCTAAGGTAGAAAATATCGCCAAAATAGTGAGTGTTTTTTCTGATTTGTCACAAGTGAATAAACAGCTAACAGAGCACCTTCAGAAATACTTGTTAATAAATGCTAAGGATAAAGAGCCGCCTGAATTGTTTAATCCAAAGGAATTAAGCGATTGTTTTAGTCGACTGACTCACAAATTACTAGAAAATATCTATATAGATGAAGAAGAGTTATCACAACTCAATAAAGTCAGTACAATGCCAGATATATCTATGCTTGTTGAACAGTTACAGATGCAAATTCAACAAATTAATAATGATCAGGCATTACTTACTTTGGCTAAATTGGCGGCAAAAATGAATTGTGAACTAAAAGAGATCCTAAATGGATAGTAAGCCTTGCATACTGATTGTTGATGATGTGCCGGCTAATATTCAAATACTAGCGAACTGCTTAAAGGAACAGTATCAAATCAAAGTCGCGACTTCAGGTGAGCTGTGCTTGAAATTAGCGGACTTTGAAACCAAGCCCGATTTGATTCTTTTAGATATAGAAATGCCAGGTATGGATGGCTTTGAAACCATTGAACACTTAAAAAGTAATAAAAATACTGCGACTATCCCGGTTATTTTTATTACCGCGAAAGACTCAGCTGAAGATGAAGAGAAAGGCTTATTATTAGGTGCAGTTGACTACATTACTAAACCTATAAAACCAGGGATTGTTGCAGTACGAGTTAAAACACATATTACCATTAAGCAACAACGAGACACCTTAAACAGATTGGCAATGCATGACCAATTAACAGGGTTATACAATCGTCATTATATAATCGAAGTCGCTAATGCACGTGTATTACAAGCACAAAGACACGCTAAAAACTTAAGTGTCATGATGATTGATATTGATCATTTTAAATCAATTAATGATCAATATGGGCACCCTGAAGGTGATCTTGTTTTACAAGCGGTGGCAACTTCAATTAAAGAAAGTTACCGTGGTGAAGATATTGTTGCAAGATTTGGCGGCGAAGAGTTTGTTATTTTATTGGACCAATGTGATTTATTATCCGCACAAGAAAGAGCTGAAAGTCTATGCCAACAAATCGAAGCACTTAAGCCATCAGGACGAGTCGCTACCATTAGTATAGGAATTGCACAGCTATCAAATTCAAAAACTGAAGATTTTACAGATGTACTTAAACGGGCCGATTTAGCCGTTTATCAAGCTAAAGAGCAAGGTAGAAATCGAGTAGTTGTTTCTGAATAAAGTATAGTCTCAACTAGTCGTATCCGCGATCATCACTTTATTACGTCCAAGCTCTTTTGCCATATACAGCGCTTTGTCGGCACGGGTTAAAAGTTGGTCGATATTTTTATCTGTGTCAGATAAAACAGTAATACCAGAACTAACAGTAAATTGAATGGGTGTATTCTCATGGCTGGACATACTTATTTGTTCTATCTCTTCGCGTAATTTTGTGGCGATTTCATAAGCACCGTGCTCGCTAGTATTTGGTAGCAATAAAACAAATTCTTCCCCACCAATTCGCGCTGAAATATCACTTTCACGTGTTCGCTGAATTTTTTGTGCAAAAACCTTTATGACTTCATCGCCCACGTTGTGTCCATAGGTATCATTAATATGTTTAAAGTGATCAATATCAAACATAATTAAGCTTAATGGCGTTTTTTCTCTTCTCGCTAAGAGAATCATCTTTTCGCTTATTTCATATAAAAAACGTCTGTTATGCAGGTTTGTTAATGGATCTCGGTGAGCCAGTTCTTTTAGCTCTAAAGTACGTTCTTGTACTTTCTTTTCTAGTTCAATATTTTGATTATTAATGATACAAATTTTTTCATTTTGTAGTGACTTAATTTTATAAGCAAGGGCCAAAGAAAATAAGCTGATTTCGATAACAGCGCCAACAATAATGCCATGTCGGTTAATTAAGTTATAAGGCAGTAGGCCTTCCGACATAAGCGAGTAAAGCGAAGTTAATGAGATGAAAGAAAATTGAGCAATAATATAAAAAATAGCAGGTTTACTGCCTTTATTAAGGCATTTTATTGCGACATAAATCAAAAAAGGCATCACAAAAGGAACTAAAGCGGTGACGATTACGAAAGTAAAACGCAGATCAATGATGCTTAAAAAACACAGAAGGAGGAATGCGTAAAAAATACCCTGAAGGATTTGGTCTAGTTTTGGCAGTAAGGATCGCGTATCTAATAGACTACGGCTAAGATTAACGAATGTGACAACAAGAAGTGGGATCATTATGCCTATAGTCCAATAGTATGGACTAGGGGAGCTAATGATATTGATAGGCAAAACCCCATTAATTATTATTTGCCAGCTTAAGAATAACCCGGAATAAATAACGTAGTTTAAATATGCGGTATCTTTAGTGTAAGCAAAGATAATGGCGTTATAAAGCACTAAAGAAAACAGCATGCCAAAGAAGAAAGCATAATAGCTGTTGTAACTTGAAAGGTAGTTATTTAGAGATTGTTCATTAAGTACATAAATAGCCCAGCTAACGGGGAAAAAAGTAGTGCTACTTATATAAACGATTTTAGATTCTCTTGCGTTTAAATGTAACTGGAATTTTGCAGGCTTAATAGCAATACCGCTGGATAGATATTTAATTCCTTTTTTCTCGGCAGTATAAGAGCCATCAGCAGAAAGGGTGTAAAGATTTATGTCATCAATTGAGTTTTCTGTATATTGAATAAAATAATCGACAGCGGACTGTGAATGATTCGAAACTTTAAATTTCACCCAAAAAGTAGAGTCGGAGTAGCCTTCACTAATATGGTTGGAAATAGTTATGAAGTCATTGCGCATCCTGATTTCATTAAAGGATAATTGAGCTGAGGTATCTTCAAAAAAATCTAAAGAAAAATATTTGAAGCTATCTTGCTGATTAGATATCACTAATTCACTACTGGTAGCAAAAACTGAAGTGCTAAGTGAAATAAGCAAAAATAAGAGTATGGAATGCAGCAAAAAAAGTCCTTTGAGGGAATATAAGAACTACCTTCCTCATTAGAAATAAAAGGAAGAGTAGCTGATTATGATAGCATGATAACTACTTTAAAATTAATGTTTTAGTTAGGTGTGATTGCTCATATCGCATAAACTAAAAAAAGGTAACACGAAATTGTTAAACAGGATTGTTAATGGAAACAGTAGAAACTTTTTTAAATGAAATAAGCAGCTTCGTGTGGGGGCCAGTGATGCTGGTTTTACTACTAGGCATCGGTATTTATTTAACCCTAGG
>Ga0209707_1000961_pt1 | contig 16657 bp, 10 predicted proteins | sample EN4Hudsemesocosm_FD_184630 | JGI IMG/M metagenome (GOLD analysis project Ga0209707, IMG submission 184630) | Methane-oxidizing microbial communities from mesocosms in the Hudson Canyon - EN4B Hudson Canyon (SPAdes) (version 2) | ecosystem: Environmental > Aquatic > Marine > Cold seeps | place... | reverse complement strand
GAAACACCCTGCGGCTTTGAGTCAACAGGGGTGATATTTGTCATGTTTGGATTAATGTCCATAACGTTACTCCTATTTTAATAGTAACAAATGGAGTTAGCCTTTTATAAGCTAACTCCTATTATCAGTTAATGTTTTTCTAACCCAATAAACTCAATACACCTTGTGGAACTTGGTTAGCCTGAGCCAACATCGCAGTACCCGCTTGCACCATGATTTGAGACTTGGTTAAATTAGCTGTTTCAGCAGCAAAGTCGGCATCAAGGATTCGACTTCGCGCAGCCGATAAGTTTTCAGAGGTTGTCTGCAAACTTGTAATCGTTGCATCAAACCGGTTTTGTACAGCACCTAAATCACCTCGGAAACCACTTACTTGCGCTAATGCAGAATCAATAATTTGAATCGCCGATTGTGCGCCATCAACCGAACTAATATCAACCGTACCTAACTTATCCGCTTGTGAGCCTATAATTCCACTAGCAGCAGCAGTAAAAACCGACCCATCCGCCTGAGACTTATCAGAACTTACTGTATATGTACCAGCAGAATGAAAATCAAGCCTACCTGTTACTCGCGTTCCCGTATTAGCCGAAGTTGCTGTTCCACTCGCCGCAGTATTAACCTGATCCTTCCCTTGATCACTATCCTCTTTGTATGCTTGTATAACTGCTGTAGCTGTAGCTGTACTATGTGTAAATTTTGCTATTGCAATATCCTTACCATCTGCTTGAGTCAACTTCATTGACCCATCAGAATTTAATTCTGCAGTAACCCCTGTACTTCCTGATTTTTTATTAATCTCAGAAACCACCGCACTATAATCAGCAACTGCCGCTGAAGCTCCTGTTATTTGTGCAGAAATAGTCTCTCTTGTACTATCACTAGCCAAACCATCCCCTGTAAAAATATCAAATGAAACAGTCCCTGAAACCATCCCCGACAATTTCAGCTCTGTAATTGCATCTGCAACTACTCCTGTCTCGGGCTCTCTTGATGTAATTTCAGCCGCGATGTCAAAAGCAGAATCCTTAGCATTAACCTTTAAGTTAGTAATTGCACCAAAACTCCCACTAATAGATAAACTTTGAGCGCCAACACCATTAGTACCAGAACCAGCACCAGCTGCCGCCACTTGTACAGAGGATGTCCCAGAAGCCCCCGCTGAAGAAGCCGCATCAACTCGATTATCTTGTAAACTAGCAGTTGACGACCCCTCAATTGAAACATTAATAACTTGATTTGCATTTGCACCCACTTGAAATTTTTGTGATGTAAACGAACCATCCAATAATTTCAAACCGTTAAATTCAGTGGTTGATGAAATACGATCAACCTCCTGTTTTAACTGATTAACTTCTGATTGCAATGCTGCTCTATCACCCGCAGAGTTAGTTGAATTTGATGATTGAATTGATAATTCACGCATACGCTGCAACAAGTCAGTTGTTTGCGCCAATGCCCCTTCTGCAGTTTGTGCTAGTGAAATACCATCATTGGCATTTCTACCAGCTTGATTAAGGCCATTAATTTGTGAAGTCATACGATCTGAAATCGCAAGACCCGCCGCATCATCTTTCGCACTATTAATACGCAAACCTGATGATAATCGTTGGAGTGATGTTGCTAATCCACCTTGTGATTTACTTAAATTACGCTGTGAATTCAACGATAAAACATTGGTATTGATTACTGAAGCCATGATCGTTCTCCTAGAGATGTACCGAAAATAAAGTTCATTTTAACTTTTTAGAAACAACTAATTATTGTTCTCTGACTTTGTTATCGACTTGGTTAAATTAATCTTTAATTTTTTTTAGTTTTTTATGAAAAACAACCGTATATCCAAATGACTAAGCAATTTAAATTATTATTTTCTCCAAAAAACATCCAACACAGCGCATTGTCATTATTTTAATTAGGCAACAAAGCAGCAGTCCACTCATCTATATGATCATCCAACATATAATTATCAACAACCCATTGCCTTAACACAACACCTTCCCTCAATAATTCATCTGGCTCATTAATTTTTTCTCGAATAACTCGAATCCATTCATGAACATTATTTGCAACGCGTGTAACTGGTGCACTTTGGTAAGGTAAAATATCAGTACATACCACAGGCCAACCCATAATCCCATACTCCAATAATCGTAGGTTAGTTTTACATTCATTAAATTTATTATGCATTAATGGCGCAATAGCTAAATCCAAATTTAAATTAGCTAACTGCTGTGGGTATGCATTAAAATCAACTCCAACATAAGCTTCTTTCACAAAAGGCTTTAGCTCCTCCAAACACAACCCCATAAAAACCCAATCAACTTCTTTATGCAGCATTTTCACAACTGGCAAAATAAACTCTAAATCACTTATATGCTCAGAACCTCCTGCCCAGCCAACACGCAGCCTTTTTCCTTTTTGTTTTTCAGGCTGATTTATTGAATCCCAGCGCCAATTCTCAAGGTAATTAGGAACAACAATAATATTTTCTGTCATTTTACTAAATTCTTCTTTCAAAGCCTCATTAGCAACAACAACTCGATCTGAAATCTGAAAAAGTTCCTTCACTTTTCTACGAATATTACTTGGCCAAACTCCTTGTTTGGGATGCTGGCTTGGTAACATATAAACTATATCATCTAAACCCGCCACCATAAACGCACTGTTAAACTTCCTATACTGTCTCCACGGAGTTAGCATATGATCTAAAAAACCATTTTGCATTAATAAAACATCAGGAGCGATTCTTTCCATTTCAACAGACTTAGGGAAAGTGATCGTGTCCCAATTATTTGCAAAGCTACTTTCAATTATTCCCTTCCGAGTTAAAGCCCCCACCGGCCCTCTAACCCTGTACTGTCCCACTCCAGAACTATCTAATGGAAATGCATATACCTTAGGCTTATTCCTAAACCTCTCGTTCCAACTCAAATTAATAGATGTATCAACTTGGAAATCCGATGACTTAAGTGATAAATTTCGATTATAAGTCCTATCATTCGATAGTTCTGGCATCCATTTTTCAAGCATACTCTCTACTTCTTTTTCTGCTTGCTTATCCCAAGCCTTATTCTTTGTCACCTGCCTCAAGGATTCAGCGCCATAATGAATTAACGTAACATAAGGAGTCCAAACAATTTTCTTACCAAATTGCTTCACCCTTAAACAAAAATCAACATCTCCAAATAATACTTCAAGATTATTTGCATCTAAGCCGCCTATTTGTTGATAAAGCTCTTTACTCACCATCATACAAGCAGCGGATACAGCTGAAACATTTTGCGACACTATCGCTCTATTCATATACCCAGCACTACCCATTGGTATTCCAGCATGAGGATAACCAGCAACCCCCCCTAAACCTAAAATAATCCCTGCATGCTGCACCGTTTTATTAGGATAAACCAATTTAACACCAACAACCCCAACTTCCTCCCGCTGAACCTGAGATAGCATTCCTTGTAGCCATTCTTCCTGCAAAACCATAGTGTCATTATTTAATAACACCACGTATTCACCGCTAGCCGCCTCTACTGCAATATTATTTATGGCTGAAAAATTAAACGGTTCATCATATTTAATAACCTTAAATTTTTCAGGTTCAACCAACACTAATTCCGATAAGTATTTAATTACATTATCATCAGCACTCTGATTATCAACAATAATAATTTCATAGTTCAAATAAGACGTTTTATCCAAAATACTATCTATACATGTTTTTAATACGACAGCCTGATCTCTAGTAGAAATAATTATTGAAATTTTAGGGGACTCTTTAACTCTATAAGTCACATGGAAACAGTTCTTTATTTCTGAATTTTCTACTATTGCATCTATTTTTTGTCTATGAATATGTGCCGATAATGCTTGCAACCCAGAAACATCATCAAAATTCCTAACAGCCTCATCAGGTTTGTGCGCTACCATTTCTGCAATATGCCCAAACGCTTTTTCACCCAATAACTCTAGTACACGAAATGCAATATCATAATTTTCCGCTCCTGGAAACTCAGGAAACCCACCGATATTTAATAGAGTTTTTAATTTTATAAAACAAAAATCTCCCATATAAGGTGTAGACCTTAATAAATCCAAATTAAAATCAGGCTTAAATAATGGATCACTTCTCACCTCATCTTTATCGATTTTATCCTCATCAATATAAATAAATGACCACTCTTCATTTAAATTTATATCATGCGCCATTAAAGCAAGACTCTGTGAATCAAATATTCCACCCGGCTCTAGCAAACAGAACCATTCACAATAATTTATTGTGACATATTCATTGATAACTTGATATGGATTATCATTTACCCCCAATTCCAACCATGTCAATGAATCAAACTCTTCAAAAACACTATCCGGACTAGGATGCACAGACACGACAGTCAGGTGCCAATTTATATATATTTGTGCAGATAACGAATCGATAGTGTTCGCTAATAACCCCTCCTCTCCTTGATTAAGGGTAATTAAAAAATGAAATGATGGTGTAGCTTTATATTTAGAGATTTGCGATTGCCAGAATTCAACTTGATTATTGAGAGAAGTTCTTTTTTTATACCACCTAGAATAATTCACCGACCATTTGCCAGCAATCCTATACTCAGCCGAACTTAAATGCTCAATACCTTTCTCAGGCCTAACAATTGGAACCTCTAAACTTTTTTCCTGTGTTATATTTATAAAGCTATCAAGTTCCTGCCAAAACGCTTCTTCCATTTCCAAATACATGGGATAAAAATTTTTAACTGTAGCTTTAGCATGTTCAATCTGTTCAGGCAGAGCCCCCCAAGCGATACCTGTATTACCAAAATCTTCAACGGAGGGAATCTCTGTTAACAATTTATTAGGAAGATAGACTACTGGGCAACCACACAATAAAGCTTCACCACATAACGCTGATGGCTCATAGCTATACAACATCTCAGCAGTTTTAAAAATTTCTGACAGCTCCTGTAACGTACGCTTATAGCGAAAAGAGATTTCCGTAGCCCCTTTAGTTATTTCCTGTAATGGCACCTCTCCCCGGTACCTATTAATATAAAAATAAACCCCGTTTCTATCTAAATCAGAAGTATTATCCAAATTAAAAAGTGATAAATCACAAGTTGGTAGATATAACCTATTAAATTTTATATTTAACTCAGCGAATTCGTCCCTATAATAAAATTTAAGTTCGTTTTCATCAAAAACCGTATCCCCACCCAAAAGCCCTGGTACATTAAGAATATAACGAGAAACACAACTCAAATTCAATGGGTTCCCTTGAATAATTTCAGGGTAAATAGCGATAGGATTCTTTCCTATCAGTTTATGGCGCTCTATATCATCTATTTTAAGTACTGGCGTCCTTAAATGCTTATTTACACCTATTTCAGGACTATTCTTAACGCTATTTCTTATTACTGAAACAGGTTGCTGCCAATCAAATATATATCGCGTCACATAAGCTTCTTTACCACTTAAATTTAACGCATGACATAAAAGGTGCATTGCAATTATCCCTGAAGATGAGTCTGTATAATCAGGGGAAACTATATAGTATGGATTAGGTAATTCAGACCTAAGTTGTTTATTTCTCATCGTTTTAATAATACCATTTTAAATATTTACAACATTTTTTCTATCAGAAAAATACTACTAAAACTTTTTTAAAGCACTTTCCCATAAACTCACTGAGTAGCTACAAAATTGTAAATATTCAGAGACCCTAGAAAAAAATTAATAATTTCAGCTAAAAATAATTTCAAAATATTGATAGTTATCATAAAAATTAAAAATCATTGAAAACTATAGGGGGACCTAAATACTTACACAAAATTCACTCACTAAAATCGTCAACAAGAAGATCACTAATACATATCACCTTATCCACACATAAAAATTCATTTCGAATTGGTTCAATTAACCCTGAATAATATTGAACAACATTCACTATTACACACTTCAAATTTTCTTCTCTAATAACATCTGTAGATGTTATCTTATAACCTGAAACATCTAGACCCTGTCGCATTTGAGATTTATCAACATAAACTAACTGGCCTACAGGACGCTTCTCTAATTTTTCTGCCAGGCTATAGATATAAGAATTGATGCCCCACATTGCCAACTTATTATATTTCTTTATCAGCTTATCAATGTTTTTATTAATTCGACCTACCACATCCACAGGTATAGGGGAAATATGTTTTCGACCACACTTTTTACAAGCAAGAGTTTCTGTAACAAATAATCGCGCCTTTTCCCAGTGATTTTTCTCACCACATGATACACAGTTACCTGATACATTAAGGCGAGCCTCATCATAGTTTATAGATACAACCTCAACATTATCAGGCTGTGAATGAGTAGACCTAGGAAGTGATGCAATTTGTTCAAACACCCAAGCATACTCATCATCTGTCATTTTTGAAAGACGGACTAATGGACACCCATCCTTTATATACTGAACAGGGTCGGGAATAATACCTTCTTGGCAAGCATCTCTGTAAATTTTAGTCCCAGGGTATGTAATTACCGCACTAAGCTGTAATTCATACTGCCTGTGGTTTTTCCACCAATCTATAGTGCGTGTTGCAGTTTCAATTGTTTCAGCCGGATCCCCAAAAATCAAAACACCCTGAATCCCCATCCCTGCCTCGTAAACCATTTCTAACGCAGATTCTGTTTCTTCAATGGTTATGTGTTTTTTCATGCTTTTTAAGATAGCATTATCTGCACTTTCAATACCAAAAGCCATAGTCGCACAATTAGCATCTTTGAGCATAGCAACAAGCTCTTCAGTTACATCACAAACACGAAATTGTGCCAACCACCTAATGCCATAGGGTTTTATTCGGCGACAAAACTCTACTTCTCGTTGAGTTTCTTTACCAAACATAAATAACTCATCCTGAATAGATAAATATTTAACTCCAAACTCCTTAACGAGATAATCAATTTCTGCAAAAACATCATCTAAGGAGCGTTGTCGAAACTGTTGCCCACTAGTATGAAAACAAAACGTACACCGAAAAGGACAAGACCTACCTGTAATGATGGGTAATGTATTATATTCAGACATTCCTATTGTATTAGGGATAGTCTTTAGTAACTCACTAAAACCAAACCCATGATAATCAGGAAAAGGTATTTCATCTAAGGTAACTGGCGCAGGCTTCCCAATCGTTTGAACATATTTATCATCTTGATAATAAACTATGCCAGGAATTTTATCTGTATCCAACCCTTGCTCTAAAGCCGTACATAGCTCACAAATAATCAGCTCTCCTTCGCCAATCACTCCAAAATCAGCGTACTCTAAAGCATCCATCGCATCTTCTGGTGCGCTTGAAACTAGCCCTCCTCCAGCGATACTAATTATTTCAGGCTTGATTTTTTTTGCATACTCCAATACTTCTCGTATAGCACCATACTGCCCTGTAACCCCACCAGTAGAAATAACATCGATAGAGAGCTCTTTAATTCGGCTATTTAAAATATCTTCAACAACACCGTGTTCATTATTAAGGTTAAGAGTGTAGACACTAAACCCTTCTTGTTTCAGTACTGCAGATATATATGCAATTCCAAGGGGGAATTGATACCAGTCTCCAATTTTACTGACAATTCTAGGTACGACAAGTAAATGTTTCATATTTTTATTTCCCATCCGTAATGATTAAAACCGTCTTTGAACAATAGCGGGCTAGCGCCTCTGCGTGGCTATTAAAATTTCCTTCAGATGGCTCAAACAAATAGACGCTTTTGTAATTACTACAACGTCATATAAACTACAATATTAACCCCATAATCAAACGATCTTTATTAATTTCAAGTAAATTAAATTTTTTCAATATTTTGGGGGCTGCCTGCGCTGCTGAAATAACAACTGAATAATTATTACCAAGCAGAATATCTGGGTTATATATTTTATATCCCAGAAACAAACTACCAATTTTCTCCGGCGTATCATCTACCAGAATCACTTTTTTTATTTTGGTAAAAAAGTAAGAATTTTCAATAAGGTATTTTGTCTGTTGTCCTGCCCCCCAAATTACAACATTTTCATAAGTTTCAGGTTTTTCAATAATACTAAGGGCTTTCAAGTCATATAATTCATTATTAATGACTGCTTGATTATCTATATAAAAATTTGCCAATCGAATTCTTAATAAATCATCAAAATAAACCATTGAAGCACCAATAGTTACGAGTTTGTAATAGATATAAACTGATGCGACAGCAAGATCAATATTTAGACATTCATATTGAAAATCACAGCTGATTTGAAAATTACAACGAACCACCCCTTCATCAGAAACTTTATTAGCAAAATTATTTATTTCTTCTACTGCGCAATTATCTTCTAACAGAATATATTTTAACGTTACATTTTTTGGATTAAGCGCAGAATATTTTTTTATATTCCTAAAAACCTGATTGAATTTACTACTCAGTCTGATTTTTTTAAAAGTCGATTCGGTTCCAGCATCTATACTGGTAACAATAACCGCACTGTTATTATCAACTGCCTTCTGCAGTGCAGGTATATACTTTACAGCATTGGTGATAACCCTTTGTTGAATACCTTTTTTTGCACTGAACATATTCAGGATATCTTCAAATTGCTTCGATAAGGTAGGCTCCCCACCTCCCCATACAAGCTGTAAATTTTCAGCAAAAAAACCTGCTTCAAACATCTCAAGTAGAATTTTTTTGACATTATAATTTTCTTTAATTCCACCATAATATTTATCACTGCAATAGACACATTTCATATTACATATAGAATGATACTCAAGTGATAAGTATTGGATCTTGAACTCAGAAAAATCGCCCCACTTTTTAAACTCTAAAAATGGGCAACCGCTACACTCATCAGACGTATTTTGGTTGATACGTGTATGAAGCGCCTTCTTGGCATTAATTACATCATCAAAATTAAATTCAGACGATAATTCTCTATCTAACAAAACAACATCGCCTTTCATGACCCCATCAGAAAAAAAACGTTTACAACAAGTTCTAATTTCATCAGGTGCCATAAAAAGAGAGTTTTGAATATCAAAACAGCTCCAGCTTTTTTCGATTATATCTGATAGGTTTTTCTTTATCTCTTCAACACCCTCATATTTATTTTCTACTTTATAACTATCCATAAAATAATTATAAATCATAAAATATTTAGTATTAATTTCTGGAACCAAAACACCATACATTTCAATCAACATATTACTATTTAAGTAAATTGAATAAAATATTTCAGACAAACTATTAGAGTTCTCTAAAAAAATGGCTTCTCTAAGTCTTGTTGCAACCAAAACAACCAACCCAATTGCCTGTGACTTTAATATTTCTTCATCACAAATACCTCTATCTTGTAAGAAGTCACAAATCGAACAATAAGCTCTAAAAATACCATCAATATGTTTTGTAGTAAGTGTATTTATGATTGAATTCTCTCGATTATTTTTTTCATAAATAATTTCATCTAGAATCCCAATACTTTCTGATAAAAAATAGACTTTAAAAATAAAATCAACATCTTCATGAAAACCACAAAAAAACCTGATATTGTTTTTTGAAATTATATCTTTCTTTATCAAGGTATAGATGACCGAGCCATCCATTTTAAATTCGATATAATCTTGAAGTAACTGAATTTTTATTTTTTTCAGGCTGGATAAATCTGTTCTACCTTCATTTCTTGCAGCTGTTCCATGATGAGAGTTATCAGAAAATCTCCAGTTAAATGCCACAATATCGCTATTTTCTTTGCTGACATGAGTCAATAGTTTTTTTACAGCCCCCTCTAACAAACGATCATCACTGTCTAAAAACAACAGATAATCACCTATTGCATTATCTATCCCTATATTTCGCGCAACACCAGGACCTGAATTTTCTTTAGTCCTATAAACCTTAATAACTTCTGGATAATTGTTTGCAATATTTTCTGCAATCTCATAACTATCATCACCTGAACAATCATCAATAATAATTATTTCTACATATTCTTTATTTACTGCTATATTAGAAAGTAGATTATTTAGCAAATACCCTGTATTAAAACAAGGAATGATAATTGATATTTTCATTTTTCAACTACTTTATTAGCACAACAATTTACCAGTCCTGCAACTGAATAAAAGCTTTCATGCTCCATATCCTGTTCAGTAATTTCAACTTCAAATTGTTCTTCAAGTGCAACAATAAACTTCATTAACCCAAGTGAATCTACAAACCCTTCCTCAAGATAACGAATACTCTTTATGTCTCGCCCCTCTAAAATAGTTTTTTTCTTTTCAAAATATTTGATAATAAAATTAACAACTTCTTCCCTCATGTTTTTTCCTCAATTGACATCCATTTTTTTTCTTCCGCTGAGTGGTTCATCATTTCTAAAACCCTAAGACCTGATGTTGCTTGTAAAACACCATATGTCCAGGTTGTGTCATAGGTTTTATTTTTTTGATATTCTTCAAGCTTATCGGCAATGTCATAATAAAGGTTAGCAAATGCTTCAACAAACCCAGCTGGATGTCCTGACTTAAACCTGTTATACCGAAATTCTGAAGCCAACAACACATCAGCGGCGCGATCTACCATTTTTTTATTACCCTGCATATCATTAACAAATAAAATTTCAGGATCAATTTGATACCATTCAGCACTTCCTTTAGTACCAAAAACCCGAATCTTTAAACCATTTCGATAACCAATTGCCGATTTTCCAAACCACATATTTGACGTCATACCACTAGGATATTGAGCAATACAAGATACATCATCAATAACACCTTTAAACCAGCCATAACTATGCTGATCAGAGATAAGCATAGAGGGGTTTTCATCACTAATATAATGAATCATATGTTGCAAGTGAGCGCCTAAGTCTAAGGAAACAGAAGGAATTTCACCATCCTGCAAGCGCCAGTTTTGTGGTGCTGGCTTATTTCCCTTGACATCTAAACGCGCAAAACCTTCCTGAGGCATCTCTATTTGAATTTTTGTTAATTCTCCCAATTCCCCTTGTTTCACTATACTGCGTAGCTCCCTGAGCATTGGATAGCCAGTATAGTTTTGAGTAACAGCGACAAAACCTCGAGTCTTTTCCAGTGCTTCACAAATGTCTTGCCCTTCTTTATAACTACATGCCAAAGCCTTTTCACAAATCACTGCATAACCAGCTTCAAGCGCTGTGATGACCATTTGTCGATGCTGAGGTGTAGGCGTTAAAATAGCTATCGCATCAATTTCACCCTGTTCGCTTTCTAATAACTGCTGCCAGTTCGGATATAAACGAATATGTTGTAAATTCCAAGCCTCAACTGTTGCTTCATTAATAGCTTGTTGCCGACTAAAACAGGCGGAAACAAGTTGCCAGCGATGATCCATTTGCGATGCAATAAGATGAGTGTAGCCAACTGCCGAATTAACAGAACCACCTATAATGGCTAGTTTTAATGTTTTTTTCTGATTTTTCACAATAACTTATCCCTTTGTATATTCTTCAATCAGCAAGATTCCTGAACAGGGGCTTCATTCATTTTATTTTTCTGCCCATGTTTAGCTATGAAATTAGAATACAACTACGCAGATACAAGGGGCTTACGAAGAAATAACGTATCGCTATACACAAAAGTGCAATCATAATTACCACTTGCAACCATTTCATCCCCAACCAGCCTAGGACCATCACCAAAAGCCCATTCATAGTCATCCAATAAAATCCACCCACCTGGAATTACGTTCGGCTCCCATACTTTAACATCTTGAAGAACTTGCTCATATTTATGATTACCATCAATATGAAGAACAGCTATTTTTCCAGTAATGTTAATTGGATTAATCTCTTTGCTTAATAACTTACCCTTAAGTGCAGCATGGTTATATGTATCAATTGCTTTAACAGAAACATCCCGAATATAACTGGTATTATCTAATACTGATATATTTAATAAAAAGGACTTGAATACCTTTTCAAAATCTATTCGATTTCTTTCACTGTTAAGAATATCAGCCTTCTCTCCTTGGTCCTGAATTTTTCCAATATCCCATGGATCTATACTAATCATACTGCCAATATCAAATCTTTTTGCCAGCCAGCCGAGAGCAAATGCTGATCGCCCAAATAATGAGCCAATTTCAACGATATCGCCTTTAGGTCCATTTCCAAGAAGGCAGATTAATGCAGCAAGTTTATCTTCATCACAATGACCAGAGATATTAGTATATTGACTATGAAGACTAGCGTACTCGCTCCTAGTTAACCTTTTATCCGTACTAGGTCTGAGTTCATTAGGTATAGAGTCAAAAAAAACATCACTGGATGCATATTCCCCCCAGGCAAAGCTGGGTTCAACTTCGAGCCAATCTTCTTCAAAGGGGAATGGTTCACATAAACACAGCTTTGAGCCCTGAATTCCCATATTGATCAATTTATTTATGTGACTCCATACTCCCGAGTGTGGAGTATATATATGAGTCACATCCTGTCGATCAATAAGCTGTATAAACTCATTTTTAAACTCTGGAGAAGTTATAAAAGGCAGTTTTGTGAAACTATCCACCACTCCATTATTTGATGAATCCATCACAGAACTCGCACCAATAATGTTAAACCCTAAGGATTTAGCGTGTTTAATGAAGCGCCTAGATGAGTCCATATCAATTGGAAATACTAGTAAAGTTTTAGTTAATAATTTCATTTTATTTTTATTTCAAATTTGGACATTGAATCGCCCCCTATTGTGAACTAAGGTATTCTAGTTTTGTGTCTGCGAAGCGACTTAATTTACGCATTGTTAATCTTGCTGGCTTTTAATAACATAAAAACACATGCCATACAATTCTGTATCGTCAATATTAAGCACAATAAGAAATCTAGCACGAAAAGGTTATCATCAAGAATTCATTTGCGATACTATTCTGCTCGATTTTTATATTCTTCAACCAAGTCTTTTCTAACAAGTTTCCCCATCTCATTTTTTAATAAGGCAGTCACAATAATAATTTCTCTGGGTTGTTGAAAATCCGCAAGATTCTTGGCGCATAATCGCTGAATATTTCTTATAGAAAGGTCATCACTTTTGGGAACAATAATAGCAGTTACTTTTTCGCCCAAATTAGTATCAGGTAAAGGAATTACCGCACACTCCAGCACATCCGGGTGTGTATTAATGATATTTTCTATATCTTTAGGATAAACATTAATCCCCCCTGTTACAATAATGTCTTTTTTTCTACCATGAAAGTATAAAAAACCATCCTTATCTAATCTGCCATAATCACCTGTACAGAAAAAACCATGGTACATAGCTGCTTGAGTCAACTCTGGTCTTTGATAATATCCGCTAAAAGCAAGAGGTGTTTTACAAGCAATTTCACCCACCTCATTTATTTCAGCTTCTGTTCCATTATTTTTAAAAATCTTGATTTGAACATTAGGCAAAGCCTGTCCCACCGATCCTATTTTCAATTTTGAATCAGCAGCCGAAATATCTGATATACAAGCTACTTCAGATGCCCCATAACATTCATGGAAATCATTTTTAAAATACGCGAGCAAAGATTTACGCAAATCCTCATCAAGTAATTCAGATGAAGAAACAATACAGCGTAAGGATGATAGGTCCGAGTCATTTCCACCTTGTAGTAACTGATAAACCTGCTTTAACTGAGAAGACACGGCCATGGTAAATGTAACCTGATATTTTTCAACATGTGACAACCAGTCTACTGCAGTAAAACCGGCCATTATGACGCTTGTTGCCCCTGATATTAAAGGTAGTATGACTAACCGTTCCGCTAAAGAGTGGTAAAGTGGAGTAGCTGCAAGAATAATATCATCAGCCGATAGCCCAAACATTTCTACTGTTGCTTTCGCCCGCTTTATTTTTGTTATTTGTAATAATTCGATTGGCTTAGGATCTCCGGTCGATCCCGAAGTCATGGTATATATATAAGGCAAGTCTGGTGACACATTCACAATGCTAAAGGGGGAGCAATTGTTTTTTTTATACATAAAACCATCTCGGCTAACTGCGAGCCATTCAAAGTCAAATAACTGACGCTGCTTTTGGTCTTGATAATCTGTTAAAACATCCTCCCAAATAACGCCATACTTCACGCCTAATAATGAAAACTGTTTAGCAAGCGTTTGAGTAGGATGTGAGATATTTTGCGGAACAATTGCAATGCCCATTTTTGCAGCTACTACCATCAGAATGACAAATTCGGTACAGTTTGGTAGTAATACTGCTATTTTGTCACCTTTAGTTATCCCAGATCGAGATAAATATGCAGAAAGCCGATCAACTTCAAAGTAAATTTCTTGATACGTTTTTGTACAATCATTAAAAATAATAGCTATTTTTTCAGGAGCTCGAATCACCTGTAAATTAAATAATTCATAGATATTTTTAAGTTCGCTCATATTACTTTCATAATTTTTAAGAATTTTTGGCTCTTCAACCTAAATTTGACTGGCTCATCCGGAAGAAAAACATCACCCGTTTCTGTATTACAATTAATAAATATATTATTACCAACAAAGGTTTCTGGCGCTAAGGTGAGCCCATGAGCAACGCTTGAGTTCATCCCTAAAACACAACACGCTTCAACAATTGATCCTCCAGCAATTGCAACACCGGCATTTACCCAGACATCATTTTTTATTGTAGAATCATGTCCCAAATTAGTCTGGCTACTGATAAAAACACCATCACCAATTTTTGAATACGGATGGATAGACACATATTCCAGAATTATTACGTTTTTACCTAGCTCAACATTTGAAGCAATAATCGCAGTGGGATGTATATAACTCACCATTGTGTAACCCAAATGCATTAATGACTCACAACGCTCTTTCCGTAGAGAATTCATCCCGACAAAGCCCACGGCAACTATGGCACAATGTAATTCAGGTGCATATTCACCTATTAATTCTGAAAAAGGGATAACAGGAATATTATTGATGTATCTATCGGTAATATAATAATCATCAACAGTAAATGCAGCAATATCATACTCGTCGCAAAAATAGTAATACATCATTTTTGCCATATCCCCATTACCATAAATAACCAGAGGCTTATGCTTTCTATTCATCAATGTAAACTCAGATTTTTAATTATTGAAGGACTTTATACAGTTTATTTTAAACATCACTCTCTCTGTCTTTCCATACACAGTACAATTATGTTTATAATTAATTGTTGCTCATCAAGGCCTAATTCAGAATAAAGCGGCAAACATAAAATTCGGTCTGCAATAGCCCTAGAATTAAACATATGTTCTTTAAGCTCTACATAGTTAAGAGTATCTAGTGAAGGAAAAAAATAGCGTCGTGGGAAAATAGCATTACTATTTAATTCATTTTGAACAAATATTCGCAGCTCCTTACTTTCCAAAATAATAGGAAAATATGAAGAACAAGGGGTTGCTAATGTATTTTTTACCTGGAACAAACAGTGGGAACCTAATCCTTTCTCATACTGCATAAAAAGCAATTCTCTCTTTTTTATTACAACACCCATATCATCTAACACACACAAGCCCATGGCAGCTTCAAACTCGTTCATTTTAGCATTAGTGCCTAACTCTGGAATAGACTCTTGGCTTTCTATACCAAAATTTATTAAGTAGCGCGCCTTTTCTACAAGTGAGTCATCATTAATAATCAATGCTCCACCCTCTATCGTATGAAAGAGTTTTGTTGCATGAAAACTAAGTGTAGATATATCACCGTAATTTAAAATACTTTCGCCTTTATATTTCACTCCAAAAGCATGAGCAGCATCATAAATAACTTTTAAATCATGTTGTTTTGCAATACCTGCAATTTTATCTATTTCACAGGCATTCCCAAACATATGAACGGGGACAATTGCGCTCGTATTTTGTGTAATCGCTTTCCTAATATTGTTAGGATCTATATTTAATGTTTGAGAGTTTATATCCGCAAAAATTGGCTTTAATCCATTGGTAACAAGAGAGCTTGTGGTCGCAACAAAACTAAACGGAGTAGTAATAACTTCGCCTGAAATCCCTAATGTTCGATATGCTATTTCTAATGCAACTGTACCACTCGAGACTAAAACTATATTTTTAACACCTAAATATTCAGCCAATCGCACTTCTAATCGCCTAACCAGCGGGCCATTATTAGTTACCCAACCATTTTCGTAAATTTCATCTACATACCGTTTATATTTTTCTTTATCCGGTAGGTATGTTTTTGTTACGTTTATCATTTAGCCCTTCTCGCCTAAACTTTCTATCTCTTCTAATAACAGTCCCGTTATTTTGCTAATTAGAAAATAATCCATTCCTTCTTTTTTCATCTGCCGTGCCATTTCTAATTTATTTTGTTCAATTCCCTTCTCTATACCCTGCTCTATTCCCTGTTCAACTCCTAGCTCAATACCTTCGGCCATTCCTTCAGCCATTCCTTGTTTTTTAGCTAGTGTTAATGAGCCTCGGTTTATGGCAATAAATTCACGCTTTTTATGCTGCAACTCTAACTCCTCAGCATTCATTCCGGCTTCATTGCTGACGGAGTAGGCGCTTTTTATGGGTTCTGGTAAATCTTGGGGAATAAAATTCATATCGCCTGCATTTTTTAGGAAATACAGCCATTTATCAAAGTTTGTTT
>Ga0209707_1000959_pt1 | contig 16667 bp, 13 predicted proteins | sample EN4Hudsemesocosm_FD_184630 | JGI IMG/M metagenome (GOLD analysis project Ga0209707, IMG submission 184630) | Methane-oxidizing microbial communities from mesocosms in the Hudson Canyon - EN4B Hudson Canyon (SPAdes) (version 2) | ecosystem: Environmental > Aquatic > Marine > Cold seeps | place... | reverse complement strand
CAACATCATCATAAGCAAGAACCTCTTTACGCATGTCAAAGTTTCTTCCCTCAACTTTTTTCTGGGCATTTTCTATAGAGCGTGTCACCCAAGGATGTTCAATTGCTTCACCTTCGTCCATACCTAGTTTTTTCATTAAACCACCGACTCTTTCGGAAGCAAAAATGCGCATTAAATCATCTTCTAATGATAAATAAAATCGAGTAGACCCGACATCACCTTGCCTTCCTGAGCGCCCACGCAATTGATTATCAATTCGACGAGATTCATGTCTTTCTGAACCAATAACGTGTAATCCACCGCTCTGCAGCACACGCTCATGCAAGTCTAGCCACTCACCTTTAACTTTATCAGTCTCTGCCTGCGATGGACTTTCACCTAGCGCAGTAATTTGTGCCTCCATGTTTCCGCCGAGCACAATATCTGTCCCACGCCCTGCCATGTTGGTCGCTATAGTAACTGCTGCCGGCATACCCGCTTGCTCAATAATATTAGCTTCGCGCTCATGCTGTTTCGCATTTAAAACTTCATGCTTAACCTTAGACTGACTCAAAATACTCGAGATTAATTCAGAATTTTCCACCGACGTTGTACCAACTAAAACAGGTTGCCCTCGCTTAACGCAGTCTTTTATATCTTCAGTAATAGCCAAATATTTTTCTTTTGCCGTTAAATAGACTAAATCCCCTTTATCCAGCCTAGTCATAGGCCGATGAGTCGGAATAACAACAACCTCAAGCCCATAAATTTTATTTAACTCGAATGATTCAGTATCAGCGGTTCCTGTCATCCCGGATAATTTTTCATATAACCGAAAATAATTCTGGAAAGTAATTGACGCAAGCGTTTGATTTTCACTTTGTATTTTTGTGCCTTCTTTGGCTTCCATTGCTTGATGCAAGCCTTCAGACCACCTACGCCCAGGCATTATGCGCCCAGTAAATTCATCAACAATAATGACCTCATCCTTTTGTACAATATAGTCAACATCACGATGAAATAAAACATGCGCTCTTAATGACGCATTCAAGTAATGCATCAACCTTATATTCGCTGGCTCATACAAGCTTGAACCCTCATCCAGCAATCCATGCTGAACCAATAATAACTCTATGTGTTCATGCCCTGCTTCAGTTAAATGTAGCTGCTTAGATTTTTCATCAACGGTAAAATCACCAGGGCCCGTCTCTTCGCCTTCTTTCTCCCCGTCTTTTCTCTCTACCTTTGTTAACAGAGGAACAATTTCATTGGTTTTTAAATAAATTTCAGTACTATCATCTGTTGGCCCTGAAATTATTAAAGGCGTTCTTGCCTCATCAATTAAAATCGAATCAACCTCATCCACTATCGCAAAATGCAAACTGCGCTGCACTTTTTGCTCAATACTGAACGCCATATTATCGCGCAAATAATCAAAACCAAATTCATTATTGGTCCCATATGTAATATCTGCTGCATAGGCTTGTTTACGAGCATTATGACCTAACTCACTAACAATAACCCCTGTTGTTAAGCCAAGAAAGTCATATAATTGCCCCATCCATGCTGAATCTCGCGTAGCCAAGTAATCATTCACGGTTACAACATGCACGCCCTCACCTGGAAGGGCATTTAAATATGCTGCCAGGGTAGCCATTAAGGTCTTACCTTCCCCTGTTTTCATCTCAGCAATTCGGCCATCGTTTAAAACCATGCCACCAACCAGTTGCACATCAAAATGACGCATATTGAAAACGCGTGATGATGCTTCTCGTACGATTGCAAAGGCTTCAGGTATAAGGCTATCTAACTTTTCACCTTGCTCCAGCCGATCTCTAAACTCTTGTGTTTTTGCCTGTAATGCTGCATCAGTTAATTGTTCATACTCTTCAGCCAACTTATTAACAAGCTTTACTATTTTGCTTTTCTTCTTAACTAACCGATCATTACGGCTACCTACAACAAATTTAACGAGCTTACCCAGCATCCTTCTTTCCCAATGTGAAATTCTTAATTAGACTTTATATCAAACTTCAATTATATCCTGTTTACTTACTGTCGGACATACCATTAATAGGTTTATATCTATATAAAGTGCCTCTTTATGCTTCAAAACCAAATGCGCGATCATTTTAGCAACAAATTTTGGGCATAAAAAAACCCCTGCTACTTACGTAACAGGGGTTTTCGCTTTATTTAATTCCTACTTAGTAAACTAAGTATTCAATCAATTAGATGAAAGATGGAATTAATGGAGCATCTACCATAGTCATTTGACGGTTACCATCTTCGTCGAAGAAGAATAATAAACCAGCAAAACGGCTATCAGGATCATAGATCAAGTCAGCTAAACGGTAAACTTCCCATGCAGCATCAGAAGCTGTAACTTCAACAGTTCTAGACTCACCAGGAGCAATAGGGCTGTTATCAGAAACAGTTAAACCTTCTTCAGCTAAGATATCATCAGGATAACCTGACTCATCTTCAAGAACGTCTGCGTCTAGGAAACGAACAGATGCAGTATTGAACTCACCTAAACGAACAGAAGAATCGCCATTGTTAGTGATAGTCAATGTCATTTGCATTGCACGACCTGGAACACGGTATGTAGCGTCTTCTACTTTAACTGAAACAGTAGCTTCAGGCATTTCGATAGGCTTGATACCACGCATTAAACCAGCTTGCAGAGGAGTAGTAATTGGATACTCTTCGTTAGTCGCACCCATTGAGTACATTAGTAAACCTAATGTAGCAACAGCGAAACCAATTGCAACTTTCTTATCAGTAGCGCTAACTAAAGTATCAGCTTTACCAGAAGTAACTGCAATGTGACGAGGAATAAACATTGGACGTTTGATCCAGAAGATCAACCATGCAAGACCAATCGAATACCAAAGCGCATGCCAGAAATATACGTTATCTAGAGCGTAAGTTTCTAAGTCAATTGTTTGACCAGTTAATGTAGTTAAAGGGTTAACGAAATCGCCCATAGTACCAGTAATAGTTACCCATTTACCTGGTCCAATGATCGGTCCACCACCTTCAACGTTCATCATAGTATGTACGTGCCAGTCACCTGGACGACGTGCTTTTAATAATACTTTGAACTCATAAGTATCGCCAAGCTCTAAAGAAACAGAACGTGGAACTAACTGACCACCAATCCAAGAACCTGCACGAATAAATACAGGACCAGGAATACCGATGTTCAAGAAAGATACTTCAGGCTTATCAACAGTTTCAGGCCATCCAGCGAAAACGTGGAATTTACCAGAAATTGTCATAGTGTCATTAACAGCAACTTCATCTTTTGACCAGTTAAGATCAAACCAGTGAATAGTACGCATACGCATAAACGCTGCTTGAGACTTTTCACCATGTGCAGATGCAGTAGGCGTGTAGAACATCGCTGATGTTAACGCCATTAGCAATGCGACAAACGATAGTTTAGCTACCTTGTCTTTAATTGTTTTCATATATCTCCTCCAAACTAGAGAAATTAATTTTCGTTATATTGGCAAACAAACAGTCTTTTACCAATTTATAATTATTATTAGATGCCTTCGCCAGCTACGAAATCAGTTTTGTTAAACCAACGTCCGAAATAATGCCACAAGAAGTAAATAATAATACAAACGAAAGCTGAGAAGAATGCTGATACAGGAGCAACATCTTTACCAAATGTTCTTAAAGTACCTTTCTCAACCATTCTGATGTACTCAGGAGTACCAGTACGTACGTAGTGGTAACCTTGTAAATCAGCTAATGTAAACATCATACCGTTGTATTCAACAGGTACGTGTAAAGGAGCAATGATTGGCCAGTTACCTGGATAGAATACTAAGCCCCAAGCCATACCACCAATAACAGCTGTTAATACAAAGCTGCTAGAAAGCATTAGTACAACATCAAGAAGGATAGCACCAGGAACTAAGTTAGAAGGGAAACAGAAGTTTACTGGAAAGTAAGTCCAACCCCAGAAGTTTAAATATCTGTTGATCCACTCACCTAACATAAGAGCAAGAACACAAACTACCGCACCAAAAGGCAGACGGTAACGGAACCACAACATTGCTTGAACAGCAGCAGGGAAAGTGATTGATACGATTGGCGCTACAGTTACCCATAAACGTCTATCTTTCCAATCTGTCCAGAAATCCCAGTCACCACCAGTCAACATGTAATGAATATGATATCCACCAAGTACCGCAGTGAATAATGTAAAGAGAATCATCCAGTCTAACGCACGTGAAACTTGAACCGCTTCAGCGCGAGAGCGTACAGCTGATTGAGATGCACTCATTCGCTTACCTCCAAAAAATTATTTTTATTATCATTATCTCTCGTCCACCTCGCCACCCGTAGATGGCGAGACAAGGAGATAACAAGTTTACTACTATTTTTCTAAAACTAGCTTTAAATTAAGCTAAGTCTTTTTTAAGTAGTTTAGTTAAAGCATTTACTTCAATATTTACAACACCCATGATACCTAGAGCAGCCCATCCGAAGAATACGAAGCCGTAGTGTAGAGGTGCAACAAATAACTCTTCCATAAACCAGAAAGTGTGACCCCATTCGTTCAAGCCTACGTTAGGTAGAATCATGAAAGGACCAATTACTGATACCATGTACATTAGAGATAAACCTTCTTGGTAAGCAGGTAGTCTAGTCTTAGCGTATAAGAACGCAGATACACCAGTAATGATGTAAATTGGGTATGCTAAGTAGAACTCAATAATGTGACTTGGTGTGAAATCAGTATCACGAACAATAGTTTGATGCCATGTACCATCTTGCTCTGTGAAGTATGAAGCACCCCAGTAGATAGCCCAACCGTACATTACTAACCATGTCCAGTGAACGAAATGTCTTCTTAACTCTTCACGAGGAGTGATAGACATAACTTTACGATCACGTGTTTTCCAGATATATCCCCATAGCGTAGAAGCGATTACCACTTCCATAACTAATTCGATATATAACATATTCATCCAATATGTTTCGAACTCAGGTGCGAATGAATCTAAACCAGCAGACCATCCGTAAACACCTTCGTACCAACGAATAAATGAATAGAATACCAAATAAAGCATTAAACCTGCCCACAGGTTAACTTTATTAAGTAGTGGGGCTTCTGAAGCATCAGCTTTCACTGAATCAGTAGTAGCAGCCATTATTACCTCCTAAAAGTAAATATATAACCTTTCAACAAATGTCGAAAGCATTGTTTACATCCTGTAACATCATAATTAATGATGACACCATTCCATTTGAGTGGAATCAATTCTATCAACTTTAAACATCATGTCAAGATATTCTACACTTCGATTAGCATCGAGCCGACACAAGCACCTTAACTTACTGATAATTAAATTAGTTTTTAAAAAAACACTTTCTCTCACAACCTTTAAATAACCGTCTTATGCACAACCTAACTATACAGTCATATTTATTCCTTAATATACTCTCCATTCTTTTCTGCTAAAATGAGCCAATCTTTAATCCTCAAACCCTTACATAAACATGAAAAATTTCCTTCTCCCCACCCTATTTCTCGCGGCACTTATTGGATTAATTATGTTCCAGAAAGAAGCTGTTATGCCCTTAGTTATGAAGGTAGTTGCCTCTGATCTTTTTTTGGTTGATTCCGACGACGAAGGCAGCAGGTATGCCAGCAACACATCTATGACTAACTATGCTTTCATGCAATGTAATAAGGAAGTTAGGGAGGAGACCGACAGCGAAACCAATATTACATTCCCCTCACAACCACTACAATCTTGGTCTCTAGGGAATTATAAGTATATTATTAATGCAGAAATCGAATTAAGCCCGCCTTCAGGCGCTTCTTTTTTCAAAAAATATGCTTGCCAAATACAGTACGAGGAAGAGTCAGACTTAGAAGGCATTATGGATTCTGACAACTGGTCGGTAACGGGGATTTCTGGACTTTAGATAAGCCTCTTCGTTTATAATTTTACAACTATAAACGATGGCCCTACCCACAAAATAAAGGCAGTATTCAAGTCCAGCCTTGAATACTGCCAACAAAAACAAATAAGTTTTAATATTTACTATAGTTTTTATAAACTTTTAATTGCCCACTCGCATCAAAAGCAATGACTTTGAAAGGAGACCTTCGATCCCCCATTTCCATTCCTGGCGTTCCAGCCACCATTCTCGGCACTGCCAATCCCTTGATGTTATCTTTGTTTTTTAGCATAGTCTTTATATCACCCGCAGGCACATGCCCTTCGATAACATAGCCATTAATAATAGCGGTATGACATGAAGCTAACGACGAATTAACGCCAAATTGATCTTTTATTTCTTGCACATCATCCACGACATTATCTGTCACATTAAAGCCATGTGCATTTAAATGCGCCAACCACTTACCACAACAACCACAAGCAGGGCTTCTGTAGACTACAATATCCGAATTACCCTCACTCAGATTCTCCGTCTTTGCATCCCATGCACTTTGAGCATAACTTACGCTAATACTATGAACAATTAGTGCAACCCAGATAAACCGTTTCATTTTCTTCCCTACCCGTGATATTTCACACTCAAATCGTGCACCGCATCTACCATTGCTTTAACGTGCTCTGGATTAATATCAGGCAAGATACCGTGCCCTAAGTTAAATACATGACCCGATCCAGCACCATATTTTTCCAATATCATACCTACTTTCGCTTTAATAACCTCAGGGTTAGCATACAGGGTTATTGGATCCATATTACCCTGCAATGCAACTCTATCGCCTACCCGAGCACGAGCTAATTTTATATCCGTCTGCCAGTCTAAGCCTAAAGCATCGTACCCAGTATCCGCCATTGATTCTAGCCACTGCCCACCACCTTTTGTAAATAAAACAGTAGGTACTTTCTGACCATTAACATTAGTATTTAGCAAAGACCGCACCTGCTGGGCATAGCGCAAAGAAAACTCCATATATTCTTCCGTACCCAGCGATCCACCCCATGTATCAAATAGCATTACTGTTTGAGCACCTGCCGCAATTTGCGCATTCAAATAAGAAGCAACAGACTGAGCTAACTTATCCAACATTTTATGCATTAGCAGAGGCTGTTCAAACATCAAGCCTTTTACTTTAGAAAAAGTCTTGCTGCTACTACCTTCAACCATATAAGTAGCCAATGTCCACGGACTACCGGAAAAACCTATCAAAGGTACACGGCCATTTAAATTTTTTCTAATTAAACGTACTGCGTCCATAACATACTTCAATTCCATTTCTGGATCTGGAATTGGCAGCTTATCAATATCTGCAGCCGTCCGCACTGGTCGTTCAAATTTTGGCCCTTCTCCTTCGGTAAAATACAAACCCAAACCCATCGCATCAGGAATAGTTAAAATATCCGAAAATAAAATAGCCGCATCAAAATCAAAACGCTCTAAAGGCTGCAAAGTCACTTCACATGCCAATTCTGGATTAGTACAGAGATTCATAAAACTACCCGCTTGTGCGCGCAACTCTCGATACTCGGGCAAATAACGGCCAGCCTGGCGCATCATCCATATAGGCGTTTTATCTACAGGCTCCTTTAATAAAGCTCGAATAAATCTATCGTTTTGTAATTCATTCATTTCCTAACTCCTTATACTATTTATCTATCGTCTATACGTGTGCATTACAAATCTTTTTGGATTGCAGAAAACTTCCTAGGCCATGATTTTTGCAAAGCTTTAGGTAGTTTTTGCATTTGCTTTTTTGCTTCATCAATTGAAGCAAAAACGCCATAAAGCAATACATAGCTTTTTGACTGCTTAACTTTCCTTTCTAAATAAAATGTTTTAACCCCCAAGCGTAGGTATTTTTCCTGCTCTTCGAGTAATTTATCTTTTGCCGACAAAGCCATTAATTGTAAAGTGTATTGCCATTCTTTTTGCTCCAAAATCCACTTTCGGTCATCTTGCGCATTTAATGCGAAAACTGGAGTTTCAGCTTTCTTTTCTGGCCCAACTTTAATTACTTCGACCTTCCTCTCTTGCTTAACTAAGATTTCAACTGCCTTAATTTTACCAGCGTTATCTGACGCCTGCGCAATATTAACTTTTTGATCAACGCTACCTGCCGGCGTAACGCCCACCTCATTTACTACTGGCTCCACTGGCATTTCTATTAGCAGGGGTGCTATTACAGGCAACTCAGGCTCTTTTAATTCAGGCGGTACTTCAATTTTTGTTGTTTTCTGGACCGCTATTTTAGGCGACGGCTTAATTAATTCAACTATAGCTTGAGTAGGTTCTCGTACTCGCGTTAAATTTTCTTGCTCCGCCTCCTGCCACAAAAAAACACTGACAAGAGCCGAACAAATAAACACAGCAACAACAATAAGGGCCAGCGTTGCGCTGTTAGAAAATCGCCTCTTATTTACCGATTTTATAATGGCACTTATTTCTCCAGGATTTCCTTTTGTTTCTCGATACACTTCACCTACAAAAGCGCTATCAATATCCTTAATTGTATATATGCTTGCTTCTTGCCCCAGCAAAAAGCGAATAAAAGCCTCACATTGCCGAATATTTAAGACAGGCAACACAACAAAATGACAGTTAGCTTGTACCTTTTCTAATTGACTCTTTTCTTGATAATCTTCAACTGTAAACGCAAACACCAAACGTAACGCTGGATATTTTGTCCCGAATTCAATTAGCGTGCTCATCAATCCGGAAACCAATTGATCGGCATCGTCAACCAATAAGACTAACTGCAACTCTTGCTGAGCATAAACTTCCAATGCATCAGCCATTGAGTGACACTCTAATTGACGAGTACTCTTTATAAATTCAATTATTTGAGCTTGAATCGACTCAAAACTTGTTTGCTGTACAGGGCTTAATAAAAACGTATCGGTAAAACCAGTCTTTCTCGATTCAATCGCTGACAGTAACGTTGTCTTACCGACGCCTAACACACCTTGTAATATCAGAGGCTGTTGTAAATTAGTAATTAAATGCATCAACAAATCTAACTTTTGCTCACGCTCAATACTTAGTAAATTAACCGCCCTCTTATGATTTACGTATTGCTTCTCATCAGTTTGCATAGATTCTAAATACTTAGAAAAGTCACTTGCTACGCCCATATTCATTTAAAGTTTCAAGCAACTGGCTTTTGCCAACGCCAATAGGCAAACTTGCCTCACCTATAGACTTTAATAAAATAAGTCGGATTTCACCATCAACATTTTTCTTATCAACGGCCATTAACTCAATACACTCTTCAGCTGATAAGTTAACTGGTGGCTCAGTAGGCAGCAACGCTTTCTTGAAAAGATCAACAATCCGCCTGACATCAGCATCGCTTAGCCAACCCATACGTCGAGATAAATCTGCAGCCTGACAAGTTCCAATGGCAACAGCCTCACCATGCAAATATGTTCCATAGCCAGCACCTGTTTCAATAGCATGCCCAAAAGTATGACCTAAATTTAAAATGGCACGAATACCAGACTCTCTTTCATCAGCTGCAACAATCTCTGCTTTGCTCAAACAAGATCGCTCAATAATATAAGTTAATGCCTGTTTATCTCGTGCCAATATTTTCTCGATATTAGCTTCTATCCAAGCAAAAAATTCCGCATCGCGGATTAAACCATATTTAATTACCTCAGCGATACCTGCCGATAATTGACGATCATCCAGTGTATCTAGCACCTTAATATCGATAATCACACACTGCGGTTGATAGAATGCGCCTATCATATTTTTACCTAAAGCGTGATTTACGCCTGTTTTCCCGCCAACCGAAGAATCGACTTGTGCTAATAAAGTTGTTGGAATTTGAATAAAAGGAATACCCCGCTGATAACACGCCGCAGCAAAACCAGCGACATCGCCAATCACTCCACCGCCTAAAGCAATCAAAGTAGCATTACGGCTATATTGTTTAGTCAACAAAGCATCAAAGATAATATCCATACTTGCCAAGGTTTTATACTGCTCACCATCGGGCAAAATAACGGTTTCAACTTGATATTGCTGTAAATGCGCTATAACATTCTGTAAATACAAGGGAGCAATAGTCTCATTAGTTACCACGACTACCTGCTTAGACTTAATATGCTGAGTCAATAATTCTGGATTATTTAAATTACCTTCGCCCATATAAATAGGGTAGCTTCTATCGCCTAAGTGGACTTGTATAGTATTCATTATTAATTATATTTTTCTGTGTATTCTTTAAGGATTTCCTTAACCGCAAGCTTGCTCTGCATTTGCCCACTATCAATAACAAAATCAGCGCAGGACAAGTACAAATCCTCTCTTTCATTGAGTAGTGCTTGTATTTTTTCTTTTGGGTTATCCACATTCAGCAAAGGACGCTGTGAATTACGTGACGTTCGATCCACAATCCTGTCAACGGAACACTGTAAATAGACAACAAAGCCATTTTCTTTTAAATGCTCTCGATTTTCTTGATCTAAAATAACTCCACCGCCTGTGGCTAAAACAATATCTTCAAGTTGCGTGAGTTCCTTAATCATCTTACTTTCTCGAATTCTAAAACCTTTTTCGCCTTCAAATTCAAAAATAGTGGCAATATCGACGCCAGTTATATCTTCAATAGCTTTATCGCTATCATAAAATGCCAAGCCTAGCGACTTTGCCAATAAACGGCCAATCGTCGTTTTGCCTGCGCCCATCAATCCAATTAAATATATACTTTTTTTATTCATTAACATTTTATTATTCATAAAAAAAGGGGCATTATGCCCCTTTTTTTGTTGTAATTGAAGTTTACTAACGCATTCTCATCGAATCTTTAACTACTTTCGGTGTAATAAAGATCAGTAATTCATTTTTCGAGTCTGAATCAATCGTCTTTCTAAACATCCAACCCACGAGAGGTAAATCAGAAAACCACGGCACTGAACTTATTGAATTTCTCGTTTCACTTTCAAATACTCCACCTAAAACGACTGTTTCCCCATCCTCAATACGTACACTAGTTTCTACCGAGCGCGTACTTAGAGCAAGCTGCCCATCGTTTTGGAAGGCCCCCGGAGTATCTTTGTTGACTTTCAACTCCATAATAACACTACCACTCGGAGTAATCTGAGGCGTTACTTCCAAACTAATCTTAGCATCTTTAAATTCAATATTAGTTCCGTCTTGACTCACCGTTTTATAAGGAATCTCATTACCTTGCTCTATGAGAGCTTTGCAACGATCAGATGTAAGCACTTTAGGATTAGAAACGAATTCTGCTTTATTATCATCCTGCAAAGCGGTAATTTCTAAATTAAGTATATAGTTTGCACCATCAGATAAAGTCATACCTAATGCACCATAAGGGTTTGAGGCTGCTAAGTTGGAAAGAATTGGCCCAACAACATTAGCAGTGTCACCTCCAGTAGATCCTCCAATTGCAAAATCTCCACCGGTATAAGCAGCGCCAAATTTAACCCCCAACTCCTGAGCAAAACCCTCTTCAGCAATCACAATTCGCGCTTCAATCAGAACTTGACGCACTTGCCTATCGAGCAACTGTATCATTTTGCTAATTTCTTCTAAATTTTTAGAGGTATCTTTAACAATTAAAGTGTTAGTTCGCGAATCTACAATAGCCGTCCCTCTCTGAGATAACAAAGAAAAATTATCATCTCCTGAGCCTCTATTGCCACTGCTATTATTGTTATTATTGCTACTACTATTAAAAGAGCTAGAACTAGAACCACCACTCCCGCCGCTAGTACTAGCGCCCGCAGAGACAGTACATCCATCAGCACTGATAGATGAGTTGCCTAGCAATATATTCCTGAAATTTTCTGCTTTTGCATAATTAATTTGGATATATTCAGTTTTTAAAGGCTCTAATCGCTTAGCAACCTTTTGTGATTCAATTTCTTCTTCCTCTAATTTACGAATCTCTGCAGTAGGTGCCACTAAAATAACATTACCAGCCTGGCGTTTAGCTAACCCTTTGGATTTCATAACAAAATCTAAAGCCTGATCCCAAGGCACATCATTTAGACGTAACGTCAGATTTCCAGTAACAGAATCAGATGCCAAAATATTGAGGTCAGTAAAATCCGCTAAGATCTGTAATACTGAACGAATTTCAATATCCTGAAAGTTCAACGACAAACGTTCACCAATATAAGGAAACTTATTTCTACGTTTTTCTTCTTCCTCGGCAGTACTTATCGGTCTAACTTCAAGTGTTAATACGCCATCCGCCTGAAATGAAGAATAAGCATAATCAACATTCGCTGGTGTAATGATCACTTTAACTCTAGAACCTGACTTTTTAGCTTCGATCATTGAAACAGGCGTTGCAAAATCCAGCACATCCATTTTTTTAACATAAGCCGGCGCTAAAGTGGTATTTAAAAAGCTTAGCTCTATTTTTCCGGCTTTTTCTTGGGTATTAACAACGGTATTTGGGTTAGACAAATAAACCAATAATCGCCCTTCACCTTTTGCCCCGCGCCGAAAATCAATTTTATTAATCGCTTGCTCCGGAATTAAACTAGCAAACTGAGTTAATGTTTTCTCTGTTAATTTTTTATGGCTGTCTCGTGCCATTCTCCCCGAACTATTTAATGTCACAATAACGCGGTTATCAATCAGCTTAACATCATACGCAACAAGCTTTAGTAAGTTGATCACCACTCTCAGCCTATCTCCCGACTCGACGGCAAAAAAGCTATTGATCCCACCCGCATTAACCACATTTTTCTTCTGTTTTAGACCGCTTTTAACACCATCAAAATCCAAAACGATTCTTGCGGGATTATCGGTATGAAATACTTTTGGCTTAGCAATATTACCTGTCATTTCAAAAGACAACTGCAAGTTATCCCCAGACAAAGCATTAAAATCAACAGCACTAAGTACAACACCTTCAGCAGCGGCCATGGAAACTTGCCCCAATAATAAAGTACTTACCAACAGTACACGTAATAACGACCATTGCTTTAAAAAGCTCATACAAAAACCACCTTGCTTAATATTCATATTAATCCCCAGCTCACTCAGATAGCGCTATTGTTGCTTGATTCTCACGCCATGCCCCAGGTTGATCTGGAACAATCTCCATTATTTCTATTTTATCCTGAAAAATACGTAATATACGTCCGTGATTTCTTCCCAAATAATTCCCACCTTTAACGCGATGAATTGTACCATCATTGGCTTTAATCAATCCCCACAAAACATCCTTCATTTGCACCGTTCCAACCATTCTTAAAGTATCCAAAGAAAAACTTTCTAACTCCTCTTTATGACGGTTAAAGTCCGGATGTATTCCATTTGCAGTAACTTTTTGCTCAGCGGCATTTTCGATACTTTTTTCAAGTGCTCGAAATGGGTCTCTTAAACCATCAGGATTGAATAAAAAATTACTAACAGGGGGAACAGGCTCAATAGGCTTAATATTTATCGGCTTAGTCTTACTTCTTTTTTCTTTCAAGCTATCATTAAGCTCTGGGTATGGAATAGCCACTGCACTTTGTTTTTTACACCCAGGCACGACTAACCCTTCACGCTCAAGACAAACTAAGGCGCTGTTATCCATCACATTTGATTCCTTATCTAATTTTTCGCCGCCATCTCGATAGGTTGTAATCACAGCATTCATAGACAAAAGTGAATCACTTTTTGTCGGAGAAATTTGTAAATTTTTAATGGTAACAATTCTAGGTAAGGTGGCTAAGCCACTAATAAAAAGCCCTAACTCACTGTATTCGCCTAGAACTTTGATATTAATAGGCAATTCAATAACATCACCTTTCTTCACTTCTCCTGCCGGCTTAAACAACTCAAACTCTAAACCACTGGATAATCCGGTTTGTGAAATATCAATCAATAAACTCGCAACCTCAGCCTTAGTAGGCATAAGCTTCATCATCTCAATTAAAGATGATTCTATTTGCTTAAACTGTTTTTGATGCAGCTCTAAATTTAAAGCCATACGCCATGCATGCTGATAACTATTCAATGCATCAGTTACCGCTTTTTCCTCCGCCTCTAATTTAGTTAATTGGTCACTGGTAAATTGATAAAACCCACCGCCTAATATTAACAAAAAAACCAAGACGCCTGCTGCAAGCTTAATAGGATTAGGCCAAGCTCCTGCCTCATTTAAATCCCAATTAATTTCAGAAAGATCCATTACATATCCTCATCTTCAGCTTTACTTTTCCACTGCTTAGTATGTAAAGTAAAATCGCTTAACTGACTATTCTTATTAGTACCCTTAATAATATTAAGTGCTGGATCAACTAACCAATGAGACGCCTCAACATTTCTCATAAATGCTGATACTCGTGCATTTGATTGTGTCTTACCATTCAATATTACCTTATTATCCGTTTGCTTCAGCTGCGTAAGAAACACACCTTCAGGCGTCACCTTAGCAATCTCATCGACAAAATGAACAATTTCAGGTCGACTTTTCTGTAGCGCCTGTATAGCCTCGCGCTTGTTTTGTAAAATTTGATTTTGTGCCTGAATATCTTTAATTTTAGCAGTAATCAAATTGAGTTCCGCGGTTTTCGCTATAACAATACGCTTTTTATCTTGCTCCTCAGCAATACGCCCATCTAAATACATTTGTACGGCAAACAAAATAACAACAGCCACTATGGAAACGGCAGCGATACCTATAATAAATTGCTCTTGCCTTTGCTTGCGTAACCCATCACGCCAAGGCAATAAATTAATTCGAGTCATGAATCAAAACCCCTTAATGCTAAACCACAAGCAATCATCATTGCTGAAGCATCATTACTTAAGCTTTGTGGTTTAATTTTATTAGACAGCGCCATATTTATAAAAGGATTAGCGACAAAAGCAGGCAGACCTAATTCTTGCTCAACTAATTTATCGATTCCAGCTATAGAAGCACAACCTCCAGCCAAGACTACACTGTCTATACTACGATTGGCACTCGATGAAATAAAAAATTGTAATGACCGAGCAACTTGTTGCACTAAAGCACGCTTAAAAGGCCCTAAAACATCACTATTATAGTTATCCGGCAAACCACCATGTCGCTTAGCTAAGCCCGCCTCTTCATAAGAAAGTCCATATCGACGCTGAATTTCCTCAGTCAACTGCTTACCACCAAAACCCTGCTCTCGGGTATAAATTGCACGGCCTTTATGCAGAACATTCAATGTAGTCATCGTTGCGCCAATATCAGCAATAGCAATGGTTTGCTCGTCATCACTATTGGGTAATTGATCTCTTAGCAAAGCAAATGCATTTTCCATGGCAAACGCTTCGACATCGATGATACTTGCCGTCAAGCCTGCTTGAGCCAAGACATCAACTCGCTCATCAACATTTTCGCGGCGTGAGGCAGCCAACAAAACATCCACTAATTCAGGATTCGCTTCATTTACTTTCTGCACTTCAAAATCTAAACGAACCTCATCTAAGGAGTAAGGGATATACTGATCAGCTTCAACCATGATTTGCTCTTCCATTTCATCTTCCGATAAATGAGCAGACATGGTGATCATTTTAGTCATCACCGAGGAGCCAGCAATGGCTACACATGCGTGACGGGTCCGTGTTCCTGACTGTTTTAATGCAGCTTTGATAGTCTCAGCAATCATCTCAGCATTTGAGATATTATTATCAATAACTGCATTTTGAGCCAAAGGAGCAACAGCATAGCTCTCAACTTTATATCTTGCGCCGGTCTTGCTTAGTTCTAGTAATTTAATAGCAGCAGAGCTGATATCGATGCCAAGAAGATGATCATGCTTACGATTTAACCATTTCATGTAGAAACTCTTTTATTTTAGACAATGACATTTCGGAATTGACTAGTTAACTTACCAACAATATTCCAAGCTAATAGGAAGTATAGCCACCTTTTTATATTTTGAAACCATCTTTACAAAAATACTTAATAACTTAATACAAGTAATAAATATAACACATTGAAATCATGATTATTTTTATTTTTCTTCTTTTCTTATCTTAAGATTTATAAGTCTCACTACGCATTTAATCAAGCCACTCTATATTACCTAGCCTAAAGCTTTAACCCCCCAAATTACTACTATAAATTTAGAGTAGCGCTCATCTCTCTAAGGAGCTGAGGTTTAATAGTACGCGAAAGTATGGCGCAAGATTTTGGTTTTACGAGCGCGCTAGGCTAAAGTTATCACAATACAAACTTAGCATACTTAGTATAATGCCTCATATTTATAAATTATTGCGAAAATAACCGATGCGTTTAATAAAAATCATCAAATGGGCCGGCACAATATTAATCTCCTGCACCGTCATAAGCTTATTAATTGGCTATTTTGCTTACCAACAACTCATTACTGAACTGCCTGACATTAACGTATTACGCAACGTCCAATATACACAGCCCTTAAATATTTACAGTCAAGATGGCTTATTAATAGAACAATTTGGCGAAAAAATACGCACGCCCACCACCATAGCCGAAACACCTAAAACACTCACTAATGCCTTTATTGCTGCTGAAGACGGCAGTTTTTATAGTCACTATGGCGTTGATTTCAAAGGCCTGTCTCGTGCTATCGTACAGCTAATACTTACCGGTAAAAAGAAACAAGGCGGCAGCACAATCACTATGCAAGTTGCACGTAACTTTTTACTGAGCAACAAAAAAACCTACACCCGAAAAATAAAGGAAATCATCCTTTCCTTTCAAATTGAAC
>Ga0209707_1000957_pt1 | contig 16716 bp, 12 predicted proteins | sample EN4Hudsemesocosm_FD_184630 | JGI IMG/M metagenome (GOLD analysis project Ga0209707, IMG submission 184630) | Methane-oxidizing microbial communities from mesocosms in the Hudson Canyon - EN4B Hudson Canyon (SPAdes) (version 2) | ecosystem: Environmental > Aquatic > Marine > Cold seeps | place... | reverse complement strand
CGAAAAACCAGTCGCTATTTTTCACGAAGTGAGAAGTAATAGTCATTCTATTGCGCCGATCTTCGTGGAAAATATCGGCTGTTTTAGCAAGCTAAAAATAATTGAACTTGATCAGAGGTTCCTTAAATAAGTTCGCTCATCTACTTTTCAGCATTCAATGACTAAACATAAATTACTTATAGTTGAAGACGAACAAGCCATTTTGCACGGCCTGGTTGATGTATTCATTTTTCATGGCTTTGAAGTGGACTCGGCAGATGATGGAAAACAAGGACTAGAAAAAGCATTAGCGGGCAACTATGCCTTAATTCTACTGGATGTAATGCTACCCTCAATAGATGGTTTCACAATCTGTAATAAAATACGAGAACATGATAAAAACCAGCCCATAATAATGCTCACAGCAAAATCGTCAGAAGAAGATATTATTATGGGTTTAACTCTGGGTGCTGATGATTATATTGCCAAACCTTTTTCAATCAGGGAACTGGTTCTACGTGTTAATGCGGTGTTAAAAAGAAACCATCAACAATCCTATGAAAAGGCTATTTTTCAAGTGGGTCAGGTTCAAATTGATACAGAAAACCTGATACAAATCAATTCAGCAACACCGGCCTCATTTTCCAGACGAGAATTAGATATCCTTGGTTTTTTACAACTTAATTCAGATCGTCCCGTCTCCAGAGAGGAGTTATTAGAACAGGTATGGGGCTATAAACAAGCCGATGCCATTGAAACACGTACTGTTGATATTCATATCGCAAAATTGCGTCGAAAAATTGAAAAAAATCCAAAGCAACCTGAATGGCTGGTAACCATTAGAGGTGAAGGCTATCGGTTAAAAAAATGAAAAACTCAGCACTGAATTCAAGAAAACAAAAGAAGCATTTACGCTGGATTTTGCTGCTGTTTTTTTTAACACTCTCTTTGCCTGTGTACTATTTATTACAAACCGTTTATTCTCAATTAGAAAATGAAGCTTATTTTACCGCGCGACATCAGGCAGAAACCTTAGTTGATCAAATAGAGCTTAGCCTGAAACAGCTGCTGGAAACAGAGCAAAATCGTCCTATTGCTGAATACCAGTTTTTTAATGTGATGACAAACCCTCTGTTATCAGAGTCCTCAGGCGTTAAATTTTCACCTTTATCAGAAATGCCGCCAAAAACTGACATTAAAGGTGTTATTGGATTTTTTCAAATAAATACTGACGGCTCATTTCATCTTCCTGTGTTACCGGAAATAGGACAAGACAATCTATCGGGTTTAAGCCTTGCCGAGCTAGATAGTCGTATGAAATTAAAACAAAAGATACGCTCATTATTATCAATCAAAGTAGCCAATAAAACAGAACGCAAAAAAGACAAGCTTAGCGAAGCTTTACAAACAAAAACCAAGGCAGAAACCGCGGTTATCGATCAACCTTATGTTGAAGAGTTTAAACAGCAGTCCTTATCTATGGCTGATGACATGGCCTCATCTATTGAGCTCGGGAAAACAAAAAAACAATCCCCAGTAAAATTGAATAAACGCGCCAGTTCGTCACTCACTGTAAGCAAAAAAAGACTCAGCAAGTCAGCTAACAAATATAAAACGCGTAAAGAAACAGTGCAATTACCTGACCAGGCAATGGCCAGCAGCTACTTTAATCGTAGTCAACAGCTAGTTGCACCCGTGGCGCCAGAACAAGAACAGCAGCAACTGATATTAAACGACCGTACACCGCCATCACCTTCCGCATCTCTTATTAATGTCCTAAGCTTTGAAAGTGAGGTTACACCGTTACAATTGCTACTCATCGGTCAGGATTATTTCTGTTTTTATCGCTATGTCTGGCATGATAATAATCGCTATACCCAAGGCTTTATTGTTAAAAGCGAGGTTTTTTTAGAAGCCATAACTAGCCCGTTAGTCAAAGCAAGCCCTTTCAGTCGTTTGATGTTTTCTAATAATAATGCGTTATTACAAAACATAAAGATTAGCACTACGGAACAGGAGTTTAAGTTATATACAAGGCATCTGGCCATGCCATTTCAAAAATTAGAAATGTTTGTTTATGCTCCCAGGTTAGCAAAAGTGCCTGGTTCTATTTTGATAGATTTATTAGCGCTATCCCTGTTTTTTATTTTTTTAATCAGCTTTTTCGTATTCTATCGCTTAGGAAGCAAACAAATTGATTTAGCCAGACAACAGCAAAACTTTATATCAGCAGTGAGTCACGAACTTAAAACCCCACTGACATCCATTAGAATGTATAGCGAAATGTTACGTTCTGGCTGGGTTGCTGATGCAACTAAAAAACAAAACTATTATGATTTTATTTTTTTTGAAAGTGAACGACTCTCCCGTTTAATTGCTAATGTATTGCAACTGGCTCGATTTGGTCGTCAACAACATCAACCCGAGATTATCAATAGTTCTGCACAGGATTTATTAAATCGTATCGCCCCTAAAGTTGAGGCTCAAATTGAAGCCACCGATTTTAAGTTCACTATTATTCAAGCAGCAGAGATTAGCCCTGCTTTGAATTTAAAAGTTGATGAAGATGCTTTTTTGCAGATTATGATCAATCTTGTAGATAATGCGATTAAATTTTCTAATAAAGCAGAGATTAAACAAATTGATATTGGCTTTAAATTTGCTCAAAACCATAAAAACATCATTTTTTTTATACGGGACTATGGGCCTGGAATTAAAAAAAATCAGTTAAAAAAAATATTCACCCTATTTTATCGACCTGAAAATGAATTAACTCGAACGACGCCAGGTACAGGTATTGGTTTAGCATTAGTCATGCAATTAGCTGAAAGTATGCAGGCTTCTTGCCGCGTTATAAATAAGCAACCAGGTGCTGAATTCCAGATAAAATTCCTGATTAAATAGAAGTAGATTAGACTTTTTTTCTGACATACTTCAAAAGCCAATGCAATTATCGTCCTCTTCCATTCTATTGTTGATAGAAACCATAAGAATAGGTTGTTATCTAATGAACTTCGGTATATCATAATTGACTAATAAACTAATATTACATTAGATAGCAAGGTGATGCCATGACAAGCAAAATAAATATTCAACGTCGTAAGTTTTTGCAATACACAGGTGTTACAGCCGCAGCGGCTGCAACCTTCCCATCTTTAATACAAGCAGCAAGTATGGGAACTTCTGGCAAGCCATCCGCAAATTTCCATGCCGATGTTGAAATCGAACTAACACAGGAAGTGGTTGATATTGCCGTTTTTAAAGGTCCTAAAACACGCGTATGGAAAGTATTTGGAAAGGTGTTGAAAGGTTCTCCTGATACAGTAAAAAATTTACCTGATTCTTATTTAGCCCCGACACTTAATCTACAAAAGGGTCAAAAAGTACGCATTTATCTAAAAAATAATTTGCCTGCTGAATCCATTTTACATTGGCATGGTTTGCATGTTCCATCCAAAATGGATGGTAACCCTATGTATGCCATTAATCATGGCGAAACTTTTGTCTATGAATTTGAAATACTCAATCGGGCAGGCACCTATTGGTATCATGCTCACACTCATAGCGTTACAGCCAAACAAGTATATTCTGGCCTGGCGGGCTTAATTATTGTTAGTGATGCACAAGAACAGGCTCTAGGTTTACCCAGTGGCGATTATGACATCCCTATTGTTATTCAAGATCGCAGCTTTGATAATCAAAATCAGTTAGTTTATGTCACCCATATGATGCAGCGCATGATGGGCTTTCTGGGTGATCAGATTATGATTAATGGGCAACCAGACTTTGTTTTGCCAGTAGAAAAAAGGTCTTATCGTTTACGTTTGTTAAATGGATCAAACTCTCGGATTTATAAATTAGCCTGGGATGATGGTACACCTGTGACAGTTATTGGGACTGATGGAGGTTTGATAGATCGCCCAGAAAAAATGCCTTATGTGATGTTAGCTCCAGCAGAAAGACGTGAACTATGGATAGATTTTAGTGACAAAGCCATTGGAACGGAACTCACTCTTCGCTCTATTCCTTTTGATGGCGCCTCTATGCGTGGAGGGATGATGGGAGGCATGGGCGGTGGAATGGGTGGCGGCATGGGTATGGGAAGAGGCAGAGGGGGCATGGGTGGTGGCATGATGTCAGAAAGCTCATTACCTTTAGGTGGAAATTATCCTGTCCTCAAAGTTAAAGTCGTTAAACAAGCAAAAAATAATGACTCACTCCCTACTCGATTAACAGCAATATCCCCGCTTCGTTTAAAGGATGCCGCTAATGCAAATAACCCTAGGACTATTTCATTATCAATGAGACATATGTCGGCCTTACTAAATGGTCGCTCATACAAAATGAATGATATTAGACCGGATGAAGTCATTCCTGTAAATTCTTTGCAGTTAATGGCTTTTGATAATGGTTATGAGCGTAGTATGGGAATGATGGCGATGCCTCATCCCATGCATTTACATGGTGAGCAGTTTCAAATTATAAAACGCGAAGTCAATCCCCGTCATCAAGCCGCTCATGCCTCAGTAGCTAAAGGATTGGTAGATAGTGGCTGGAAAGATACAACACTGGTGATGCCTGGTGAAAAAGTGACTTTTTTAAAACCTTTTAATGATTTTAAAGGCCTATTTATGTATCACTGCCATAACCTTGAACATGAAGATATGGGTATGATGAGGGATTTTTTAATTAAATAATTAACATGGTTATATACAAACCACAGGTTGATTAAAAAACAAGGATTTGTAGGGCTGACTTCAGTCCGCCCTACAAATTTTCACCTGTGGTTAGTTAAGAAAGCTCTGATCAAGTCCAATTATTTTTAGCTTGCTAAAACTGCCGCTAAATTCTAACCAACTTAATCAGGGGTTCCTTAATAGCCAATTATTACTATATTTTAAATCGGCTGATTAGCCCTTGTATATCAGAAGCCAGTTTTGCTAACTCTTCACTACTTTGACTGATTTGTAAGGAACTCTGAGCTGACTGGTCTGTCACCGCACTGATATTGCTAATATTTCTACTCATTTCTTCGGCTACAGCCGCCTGTTCCTCAGAAGCACTCGCAATATGCGTTGCCATATCGTCAATATTAATAACAGAGTTTGCAATTTCTTGAAGAAACTCAGCTTCCTTATCTGTCTCTGTTACCGTATTTTCTGAACGTTTCTTACCTTCTAACATAACACTTACAGCCTTAGCTGTGCCTGTCTGCAATCGATCGATCATGGTATGAATTTCTTCTGTTGACTCTTGAGTTCTACTTGCTAAAGTCCTTACTTCATCAGCAACAACCGCAAACCCTCGGCCATTCTCTCCTGCTCTGGCAGCTTCAATGGCAGCATTTAGCGCCAATAAATTAGTTTGTTCTGCAATACTTTGAATTACGCCAAGTACGCCACCGATTTTTTCTCCATCCTCAGCTAACTCCTGAACAACAGTAGTGGCAACATCTATTTCTTCTGATAAAGAACCAATCACTGTTTTAGTATGCCCTATTAATGCTTGACCCTCGCTTGCTGATCGGTGTGCATTTTGAGTCGCGGCAGCTGTTTCACTGGCGTTTTTTGCAACTTCTTGTACCGTAGCAGCCATTTCAGTCATTGCGGTAGCAACTTGCTCAATCTGCTCTTGCTGCTGCTGAACACCCCGATTGGTTTCTTGACTGGTCATTGACATCTCTTCAGTCGACGAAGCTAAAATATCAATAGAAACTTCTAATTGCCTGATAACATCTGCAAACTGATCAGCCATTAAGTTAAACGATTGAGACAAATCCGCAAATTCATCTTTATTATCCAAACGAACCCTTGGCACAAGATTTCCAGAAGCCAGCTCTCCAGCAGTATCCCTTAACTTAGCTATAGCCGTCTCAAACGACTGATAAAAACCAGAAAATAAATAGATGGCAACAAGAGTAATACCAACAACAATAGATAATACCATCGTCATTTTGCTATAGAGCCCTTCTATTCTCTGGTTTAACAAGCCATTTAATTCAGGGGCCAACATATCCAATATATTAAAATTGGCTTTAATCGTTTCCGTTCCCTTTGAAAAAACAGTGTCGGATTGGACATTTATTTGACTGGTATTAAGAATTTCAGTTTTTAAAAACGATAAATAGTTTTCTGAACCAGAAATTGTTTGTTGCACCTGAGAGCCAATTTTATTGGATAATCCTCTGTTAGCTTGTCCCAGTACCTGCATACCCCGTTTAAGATCATTAACATTCTTTTGTACAGTTGAAATTAATGATGTTAATTTAATACTTTCCTGTGGGGAAACACTTTGTCGTACTGCAAGTCCCGATGCCATGCCTCGCGCTTGTCCCAAATTTTCAACTACCTGAGGTAATAAGGTCACTAACGCTTCTTTAATATAGAAACTATCTAACTCTGGATCCAAGGTCAAATTGGAACTATCACTTATATTTTTAACTAAATCTAGCACTTCGGCAATTAATTGAGTATGCCTTGCAAATACTTCTTTAGCCGGTCCATTAAAAGCCCCTGTTTCTAATCTGCTCCAGGTACTTTTAATCTTGTTCCACTGTGTTGTGGTTCCAAGTTGAGAGCCCAGGCGTTGATCAACTTCATCTATTAATCGAATATCTTCGGCTAGCTGTTTTCTTTTTGCCAGAATTTTAGGTCTAAAACTTTTATTCCCCGACAAGTAGGCATTGGTCATCCCTCTATGTTCTGGAAAGTGTTGTATCAGTCGTCTTACAGGCACAATGTACTCAACACCCGTGAGTTCATTTTTAGAAAACTTCATCGCAATCAATTGTTCGCTCACCAAAAAATAACTTGTAAAAACCAATGGCGTAATAAATGCGATTGAAATCAACAGCATTTTTTTGGAACAACTTAACTGATTCATTAAAGCGGTTGCAGGCGCGGTAAACATAATCTTCTCCTGAAGAAGTAGTTAGACTCTGACAAGACTGTAAATTAATTCTTACTATACCTTAAATATAGCTGGCTTATAAAACCATAGCGGCCGGAAGTAGAATATACTTAAGTTTATTTAGTATACAAACACCGTCACAAAATTGTCATATTTATTTCAGATAATACGATGGTGTTTTTTAATTAATTATGAGTATAGAAATGAAGAATTATGATGATAAAACCATAGGGGTCGAAACCATGGTTCCTAAAGACGTTATTGATTTATTAAACCTTAAAAAAAAGGCCATTGATGAACGAACTAATGAAACAGACTCACCGTTAGATGAGCATGAGTTAGCAATGGTTGCATAAGGAGCTCGGTTATTATTTACGCTTGATTTGAAATACCCGACCTTTATACTCTACCACCAGACTATTGACGCCGATTTCTTTTAAAATAATTCCCGAATCAAGTCGTTGTCCAGCTCGATATTTTTTCATCGCGCTCATAATAAAGCGATCTTGCTTATTTTCAGAATAGACATAAACATTGATCTCAACCTCAGGAACGGCTCTACGGAAATTGTAATCCAACGCTGACAAGTAAGGAATATCATTTGTTTGCTTGTCGAGATTCTTGGCTTTAGAAATAATTTTCTTTGTTTTTATTTGCGGTTTTATGACAGGGGGCGTTGGAGGTAAAAGCTTGCTTGCTTGTTTTACAACCTGGATGGGATTATTTGTCTCAAGCACGGGAGCGACTGGAGCTTTAACAACAGCAGAAACTTTTGCTTTTTTGTTTTTGCTCTTGTTCTTGTTTTTAATTTGTTCTGCAATAGATTGTTGTTGAGGTGCTTTTGAATTTTTAATTGCAGGAGCCAATTTATTTTTAACTTTTAATGACGGTTTTTCTATCGTTTTTTGTTTTTGTTCTGAAACAACTGCTTTATTAATCTCGCCCTCATTCTCTTGCTTTGAAAAAGACCAAATAAAGAAAAATAGCAGAAACAGGTTAACAAGTACTAAAGTTATGACCCAAACAGGTGTTTTACCTGGGGAAGAACTCTGTTTGTTATGAATTCTGTTCTCCAGCGTTTGAGGGGAGCCTTCCTGCCTTTCTTGCTCTGACTTTCTGAGTGCATTTAAAATATAGGACATTACTTAAGTAACCTAAGCTTGGGTGACGGATTAAGTGGAGCTGTATTTTTTAAGTGAATAAAAGTTCTTGGACCAACAATTCCATCGGGAGTTAAATGGTGTTTTTCCTGAAAAGCTATCACTGCTTTTTTTAAGGAATTATCAAATAAAGCAGGATCAATTACTTTGGAATACTCCTCATTATTGACAGTCAAAATATTTCTTATCCATAAAACAACATCCGACGATGTACCGGGAGAAACTGTTGTCACTGCTTGAACAGGGGGTTGCCAAAGCATTAAGTAATATCCATCCCAATAACTTATCACTTGCTCCAAAGGGTATGCTGTTTGCTCATCATTAAAAAAAACAGGCCTGCCCTGTTCCACCCCAACTAATAAAGCATATGTTTTTTGAGTGTTAGAAAGGGAAAATTCCATGATAACTGGGCGGTTCAAAGCCTTTAATTCATTCCAGTTTGATTTATCAAATAAACACGACAAGCCGGTTTCTTCTATTTCTTTACATCCCGCGCCTTGGCTTAGCTGCTTGCCCCATAATTTAGCAAGCTGAGGGATTGCCATATTTAATGACGTATTACGAGCTTCTAACTCAGTATTAAAATCTAATCTTTTGGCCTGGGGTTCAAATGAACCCGATAAAATCACTCTTTGTGTGGGTTCTTTATCCGGTATGAATGAATAACTTAAACCTGCCAAAATGGATATGGCAAGGCTTACCAATATAATTTTTTTAAATCGAGAGAAAATAGACGGCTTATGATCACTAATAATTTCTTTAGCAGCTACATTAATAATTTTCATAGTCACTATCTGAGTGCCATTTACATAGGCTCCTAACAAGGCCCTGTCACATAGAGTATTAATCAATCTAGGAATACCCTGTGAAAGCTTATGAATTTTTTTAATGGCTCGTCGATTAAAAATATTGGGGTTTCCACCTGAGATTTTTAATCGGTGCTTTATATAGTGCTGTGTATCTGAATAAGACAGCGATGATAAATGATATCGCCCAGTAATACGTTGATTAAGCTGGCGTAAAGCTGGCTTTTCTAACAACTGTTTTAACTCAGGCTGACCTAAAAGAATAATTTGTAATAATTTAGTGGTACTTGTTTCTAAATTTGTTAAAAGACGAATTTGCTCCAAAACATTAAAGCTCAGGTTTTGAGCTTCATCTATGACCAACACCGAGCGTCTTCCACTCGCATGAGTTGAAAGTAAATAATTATTCAAATTATCAACCAGGCCTTTAAGTGTTAATTTATCCTGCTCATAATTGATATTTAATTCATCACAAATGGTGGCCAGTAATTCAATTGCATTTAATTTTGGGTTTAATACCAAAGCAATATCTATATTATCAGGCAATTGCTGTAACAAACACTGACACAAGGTTGTTTTACCCGTACCGACTTCACCCGTTAAAGCAACAAAACCACCGCCTTGGTTAATACCGTACAACAAATGTGCAAGGCCTTCTTGATGCTGCTCACTCATGTAAATAAAATGAGGATCAGGCGCAATGGAAAATGGTGCTGTGTTAAAATTAAAAAACTGTTGATACAACGAAATTATTCCTAAATAAACATGACTAATACTTCTTCAGACCCTGCGGCAAAGAAAGTTAAATATATTGCTTCAATTATCTATTTGCTGGTTTTTGCTTTTATTGTGGGCGGCACTTATATTAACCAACAAACCTCTTCTTCTAATGGGGACATGATTAGTTTAGAAACTAATTAAAGATTTTACCAAAAAAACCATGATCTTTTTTTAAATACTCTATCCGTTCTGTCGCAGATTGAGCTATTTCACTTACAGGTTCTTTGTCTATGATCCGCTGTAATATTGCAATGCTGTCTTTTTCTAGCAAATTAACAGCCTGGGTTCTAACTGAATCATAATGCGCATTGAGTGCCGCTAATTCTCTTAAATAAGTATTAGCCTCATTTAATTGTTTGAGTATCACTTTTTCAGGATCATCCGTAAAAAGGTCTCGCATTAAATTACCATACTGTTCCTGAACCCTGGCAACATCGGTACGATTAATCTTTACTGGTTCTGTTGGATCATCACAGCAGCCCATATCATTCCCCTTAACTTATGATTTTGTTCTATCATAGCCCTAAAATAAACTAAATCATATGCGTTAATGTTCATTTTACACAGCTCAAATAAAACAGAAAACCTGTTAGTCCATTTAACAACGGTCATTGAAAATGCTCCTTTATCAAACCCTTTGAGTAAAGAAGTTTTTCTTATTCAAAGTCAGGGCATGGAACGCTGGTTGTCGCAACAGTTAGCCGATCAATTTGGGGTCTGGGGAAATTATGAATTTCTGTTTCCTGGCAAATTTTTTAGCTCCATAGCGAAAACAGTTGATCAGCAATTAAATGATGAGGTTTTTGACAGGGAACTTATGTTATGGCGGTTTGAGCAATTACTTCGTCATCTAGATGATCCCTGCTTCAGCCCTCTTCAACACTATATTCAAGGTGAAAATCAAGCGCTAAAACGCTTTCAGCTGGCTCAGCAATTAGCTCAGACTTTTGACCAATATCAGATGATGCGTCCTGATATGCTGGCTTTGTGGCAACAAGGACAAAGTCTTTACCATTCTGAAAGTGAGCAATGGCAACGTGCTTTATGGCAGAAAGTGACTGAAGAGTTAGGCCACAATCATAGAGGTTTATTATGGCAGAATGTTATTAGCAGGTTTCATCAGTCAACTGATTTATCAAAACACCTGCCTGAAAGAATATTCGTTTTTGGTTTAAATACCATGCCGCCTTTATTTTTAGATTATCTTCAGGGCTTATCTTTACATTGTGACATTCATTTATTTTTGCTCAATCCTGCTCAGGTCTATTGGGCTGACTTAGCCAGCAAAAAACAGCTAACTGAAGCAAACACAACAGAAGACCACCCGCTACTATCAACTCTGGGTCAACAAGGCAGAGAGTTTCAGCAAATGTTGCTGGAACAGGCAAATTTCACTTATGAACCTGAAAGCTTTGAACCCATTGATGTCACAAATAATTTACAACAACTACAAAATGATATTTTAAATAATCAATTACAATATCATCAGTTAAATAAAGATCATTCCATTAGTATTCATGCCTGTCATTCAAGAATGCGTGAAGTAGAGGTGCTTAAAAACCAGTTGTTACTCGCTTTAGAGCAAGATGCGTCATTAGAATTGCGTGAGATAGTGATCATGGCACCTGATATTCAAATGTACGCACCTTTTATCTCTGCCGTATTTAATGATATTCAACATGCTATTGCGGATAAAAGTTTACGTCTTAGTAATTCATTTCTTGATGCCTTTATTCGTTTTTTAAAACTGAGCCAGGGACGTTTCGGCTGGCAAACTGTCATGGATCTGTTAGAGCAGCCATCAGTATTTTCTTCCTTTTCTCTGACTGAGCCGGATTTAGACTTAATTAAGCATTGGGTAACAGAAACTCATGTACGCTGGGGCAAATCAGCCAGCCACAAAAAGGAATTAGGACTGCCTGAGTTAAATGAAAATACCTGGCAAGCGACTTTGGATCGGTTGTTAATGGGGTATGCCGTTGGCAGTGAAGACAGTTTTGTTGACGATGTTTTACCCTATCGTGAAATTGAAGGGTCCTCAGCGTTAATACTTGGCGGTTTTAATGATTTCATTCAACTATTATTTAAAGCCAGCAAGGAGTTAACAAAGGAAACACCAGTAGAAATCTGGGGCAAACGCCTTTATTATTATGCTGATCAATTACTTTCTGGCAATACATCAAAAGATCAACTGGATCGCCAACAGCTTAATGAATTATTAGAAGAATTAAGTGATACAGTTTCAACCGTTCATAATGAAGATATTTCAATTGATGTCATCGTGGCCTGGTTAGAAAGCCGTGTCTCTGAAAAAAAATCATCCACAGGTTTTTTACGCGGACAATTAACCTTTTGCTCCATGTTACCCATGCGCTCCATTCCTTTTAAAGTCATTGCATTATTAGGATTAAACGAAGGAGAGTTTCCAAAAATTGATCGTTGCCCTACATTTGATTTAGTTGGACAAAACTTTCGCCAAGGGGACCGTTCTCGTCGGGCCGATGATCGTTATCAATTTTTAGAAGTATTACTTTCAGCCCGGCAACAAATAATAATCACCTTTATCGGCATTTCTATTCATCAAAACAATGACATTCCATCCTCTGTGGTTATTAGTGAATTGCTTGATGTCTTGGAAAATCATTATCAATTGACTGATATGGTCACTAAACACCCCCTACAACCCTTTAGCCGCCGTTACTTTATTGACGATTCAGAGCATTTTAGTTTTTCACAGTCTGATTATGAAACAATGCAGGCTCTTTCTACAGAAAAACCTACAGCAGAAAAATGGTGGCAAGGTTTACTTGAAACTCAAGCAATAGAAATCATCGATATTAATGATTTATTTACTTTCTTTAGGCAGCCCCAGCACTATTTCTTAAAACAGCAATTAGGTATTCGCCTAACGGATACTTCAAGTGATGCAGAAGAACGAGAACCTTTCTCTTTAGATAGACTCGAAGCCTATAACATTAACCAGCAATGGATAGAACACCAGTTAACGGCCACTCCTTTCTCATTAAAAAAATTACAGGCTCAAGGTCAATGGGTTTCAGGAACAGTAGGCAGAATTGAATACAATCAGCAACAAAAGCTAGTCACTAAATTTACAGATTTAATCTATCAACAAAACCTTGGGGCTCGAAAACAAGATCAGCCGATTGATATCACTGTAGCCAATTATCGTTTAGTGGGAAATTTAGGCAATCTATATGAAAAGGGGGGATTACTCTACCGCTATGCCAATTTAAAGGGCACAGATTTTATTCAAGCCTGGTTACATCATTTAATTATTAATCAAACCCAGCCGCAAAGCACTCATTTACTCAGTATGGATGAGTCGCTTATTTTTTCAATTGATAATAATCAGCCTAGCCATTTAGAATCATTAATTAACCTTTATATACAAGGTCAGCAGCAACCTGATGTGTTTTTTACTGAAGCTGGTTTTGCTTATATTAAACAAGCCTGTAATAAACGGGCAAAAGTACCGGCAATCATCAAAGCTCAAGATCAGCTGAATAAAGAAATAAGTTTTGATCGGTCCTTACAATTACTCTATCAAAATATAACTGATTTAAATCAGCTATTAGATGATTCTTTTGAAAGACAATGTAATGAATTACTTTTACCCGTTTGGAATGCTATAAAACATCATTAATGACATGCCAGTGCAGTTGAATGCATGACATTGTTACGCCTAATCATTAATTGAATAGATTGACAGACAGGAGACAAAAATATACCCCTTACTTCTGTAAGCGTTCCTATCTCAGCAGCGGCCAAACCATTAATGGCAACAATATCATCACCTGGAACGAGGTTGGCTTCAGCCGCTGCAGACTCCGGACTAATGTGCGCAACAAAAGGTAGTTGGTCCTCATCAGAATAGCCTATCGTCAGTCCCGTCAGGTTTTGAGCGGTCGCTTTATTAAAATGCTTACCTGGCTCAATAATGACTTGTTGATTTTTATAATCCAGGTAAATGACAAAACGACCTAATATTGAGTTCCCCAAATTGCCCGCCGACTCGCCCTTTGAGCTTGACCCAGATCCTTTGCTAAGCGGAATATTGATATATGCAGGTTGTATTTCGTATCCGACAATGGAAAGTGAATCAAATTTTACCGTGCGTTCTACAATAACTCCGCCAACGCCTGCACTTATAGTTTCCAGCCCTTTTCGTTGCAGTAACTGATTTGTTTTAGCATATGAATAATGCAGTGAAGCATCATATGCACCTAGATCAATGGACCAGTAGCCAGAAAACTGTTTGTCCAGGGTCACTGGCAAAGAGAAAGTATTATATTTAAGTGGCGCACTGATCAGTTTGCCATTGCCTTTATAGTTAAAATGACTGTTCTCGTATAAGGCAATACTTTGCTCTGCATAATCAATTTTAACCACAAACCGAGATAAAAAATCGTAACCCAGAATTCCAATTATCTTTGGCGAACCAAAACGTTGAGTCAAACCTTTAAAAGCATAGACCGTCTGGTTTTCAATTTGAACATTTTGAGGCCCATAGGAGGGAAGTTTGACATAAGATAGGTCAAAAGTACCTCCAAAACCGAAGCCTTTAATACCCGGGTGAATAACAAGCCCTGACTGTTTGGCATAATCCTCGTCTATAAGTGAATGTGATGCTCCAGAGTCAACAATCCATAAATTTTCTTGTCCATTAAGCCAAACGGGCATGTAAATAAGATTATCCTTTAAATAAAAAGGAATTTCTGCATTAGTTCCTTGTTTAAGGCTTATTGTGCTGAGACTTTCAGGCGGAATTTTAAACGTGTCCTCAGGCAATTTTGGATTGGCATAAAACTCATTGATAACGATGCTTTCATGTTTATTCCTAGGCAGAATTTCACTGCTTGTTCGAAATGCTATCCTGATATCGCCATCCGTTAATCGGTAGTCTTGATATAAGGTGTGAATTTCAATATCAGGTTGTTTGTCAACGCTCTTAACTAGCAAAAAACTATCCCTATCAAAATAACTCCAGCTAATGTCTTTATTTATCTCATTAGTCATTTTGACAATATGAACCGGTTTATTATTAACTTCTGCTTGCCCTTGATAACTTAAACTGAAATGACTAGATTCTCGATTGAGATGCTCATATTGATTAAGAAGTTTATTGATCTGTCGGCGCTGCCGACTTTCCTTGTCTTTCAAAACTAAAATATTACCGTTAAAATCTTTGTTCCAGGCATCGTGACCATTGTCACCTGAAAATTGCGTTATAAAACGGTAGTTTTCTTCTGTCTTATAACTAATCGGGTGTTTCGCCCATTCCTTAAAATGTCCTGCTAGCTGATCGACCGTTTTTTCCCCTGTTGTATAACTGGATGTGATTTTTTTGAGTCTATTTAACCCTCCAATAGCCTTATAGTATTTATGATAAACAGCATAAGGGTCTGTTAGCTCAGCATTGGCTGACGACAAAAAAAACAAAAAAGAGAATAAAACAAAAATGAAATTCATTTTTTTAAATGTATCAATGTAAAACATCTTATTTGGCCTTTTTAAGAATAGAATTCTTCACCACTTTAACCGTAGTATTAAGGCAAAGAAAGCGGAGACAGTTCACAATTTAATAATTAATTAAATTCCATCTTTTTACAAAAATAAGCTCTCTTTCAAGACCCTATAAAACAATTCAACAAATGTAATCAAACACTTACATTTTAAAGATTGACTTACACACAAGTCTAGTCTATTTTTAAAGCATGCTTTTTTTAAAAACTATTACAAACCACTGTTATTACATCAATATTGGCTATGTCAAAGTGGTTTTTAAGTTTTTTTCAGTAGTGAGCTACTTGCATTAATCTACGTCGTATTCCTTTGAAACAAATACGCGGAATAGTTATTTTTTAAACTCAATTCTAGAAAAATAATAAAAGAATTAAGTTACTGACTTTAATACCCATAACCCATTAAATCTATGTCACTTATTAGCAGTTACGAATATACTGAAGAACAGAATTCACACTTTTTACGCCAGATCTTACAGTTTATCACTGCGCATAAAATACTGCCGACACCTATAAACTATGCAATTAGTTATGAATATGTCAGTGGTAGTAACCAAAAACTAATGGTAGCAGTTGATTTATTATTAGAACAGCAAAAAACAATTGATGAAGATTCTTCAATTAAATTATATCGGCAGTATATCTGTGATGATTCCTTTGAATCATTCAATAAAATAAATAAAGGTTTAGAGTCTTTAATTAAAAATACTCGTGAAACCGTTGCGGCAACCAGTCAAAAAGCTTCAGATGCAGGAGATGCATTTGAGGAACAGGCGCTCACCATTGCCTCGGTTAAAAATACAGCTGATTTACAAAAAGCAATCTCAGATATTGTGCTTGAAACTAACGGACTAGCCGATATAAGTAAAACACTAAAAAATGAACTCGATTCGGCTAACCAGGAAATGGAACAGTTACGTTCCGAATTGGTAAAAGTCAGAGCGTCAGCCGCCACCGATGCATTAACTGGCTTAATGAATAGGGGTGCATTTGATAAGGCCCTCAACAAGTTAATAAACCAGCCAAACTCGCCGGAGGCTTGTTTGACCATGCTTGACCTGGATCATTTCAAGAAGGTCAATGATAATTTTGGCCACCTTTTAGGTGATAATGTCCTTAAATTCACTGCCAAACTATTAAAAAAGCATGCGGAACCCCAACACTATGTTGCACGATATGGTGGGGAAGAATTAGCGATCATCATGCCTAAAACCTCTCTTAAAAAAGCAGCAGAAATTGCAGAAAAAATCAGAGTTGCATTAGGAAGCAGTCGATTAAAGAAAAAAAATAGCAGTGAATCTATCGGCCAGATCACGGTATCAATTGGAATTTCCAAATTAAAACAAAATGATACCGTTGAGGACTTTATAGTCCGTGCTGATAATGCCTTATACAAAGCTAAAGAATTAGGTCGTAATAGAGTAGAAACTGAAATGACTGCCTAATCATTTGATATTGATCAAAAAATAAATATCCTCAGTTAATTAATATCATTTATTGAGTTTTTACACTCAATAGAGGGTATGAAAATTTTATATA
>Ga0209707_1000956_pt1 | contig 16720 bp, 14 predicted proteins | sample EN4Hudsemesocosm_FD_184630 | JGI IMG/M metagenome (GOLD analysis project Ga0209707, IMG submission 184630) | Methane-oxidizing microbial communities from mesocosms in the Hudson Canyon - EN4B Hudson Canyon (SPAdes) (version 2) | ecosystem: Environmental > Aquatic > Marine > Cold seeps | place... | reverse complement strand
AACGCTTGGAAGTTAACGTGCTCTTCTAATTTTTGGAGAATATCACCTAATTTATCCAACTTAGTTTCGCGTTCTTCAGCTGCAAACAAACTTGTTTTTATCATTTTAGAGGGACTCAATTAGGGGAATTAGAAGTGCTTTATTTTATCATTTTTCGGATGAGGTTTTTCGAGGTTCCCAATTATATAATTCAGGATTAATTGATGTGGTAAGTGGTTTCAAAAATCACATATGAGTCAACAGCATTCTTACTTAACTTGCCAAATTCATCAAAAATATCTACTACTAATTCTTTCGAACTTGCAACAGCAATAACTTTATCTACTCCTTTTGGTGCTTTAACATCCAATGTGAATTCTGCATTTATAGGTGGTATCTGATATGTATTGCTGGGAAGAACAAGATTATCATTTTGGTAAGGGTTAGGGAACAAGTCCGAAATTACGCCCTCTGAATTTACGAGAAAAATTCTGACATAAAATTTTCTATCAACATTAAAACTTATTTTAATAGTATCTCCAATGTCATAATATTTTTTGTCAGTCCATACCGTAACTCTTCCCAATTCTTTTCCCTGAAGATTTTGAGGTGAATCCATATTTTCATTTTTCACACCGGTATCTAGCAAAGAAAAACCACTTCCAATACTATTTTTAAATAAACCTTTCACCCCAAAAAAGACGATCAACATAAAAACAAAACTAAACGCCACATACTTATATATTGGTTTTTTTACTCTAAACTCCATTAAAAAATCATCTATAGAACGTATTCTATTTTTCTTTTGCAACGAAAGCGCCGCTTTCAACGCCCTCCACTGCCGACTACTTAATGACTTAATTCTCCTGGGAGTTACCCCTTTTTTTAATGCTATATCAGACCGCTCTCTGTTATATGGGTGCCTTCCTGTTAGTAATTCATAACAGACACATGCGAAAGAAAATATATCATCACTCTCACTTGGCATTTCATCATTAAGTAACTCTATACTTGCATAGTTTGGAGTTAATGCAATAGGTGAGAAAGGCTCTCCATTATCCGCTAAAGATGATGTAATTTTTTGGGCTATTCCAAAGTCTAATATTTTTACCTGCTTATTTCTATCAAAATAAATATTTTGTGGTTTTAAGTCTAAATGAACAATATGATTGCTATGAGCATAAGATAAAGCCCCCCCTATTTGCCCAATAATATTTATAGCATTCGCTAAACCAACGCCTGCCTGGTTTTTTTTCAAAACCTTATCCAAAGGAGCGCCTTCAATTAACTCCATTGTCATAAAAACAACATCGCCATCACGATCAAAATCATAAACAGTGACAATATTTTGATGAGATAATGACTGTGTCTTTTTTGCTTCTTCATACAAAGATTGTAGGATTTCAGGGTTATTTTTAAACTCACTATTCAGGGCTTTAATAGCAATGAATCGGCTATTCCCAGCCTCAACATCTCTTCTATCGAGCGCTTTATATACAACACCCATTCCACCTGATCCAATAACTTCCAAAATATCATAACGGCCATTAAGAGTCGATCCAGAATCAATAACATCCTCACTCGACTGAATCAACCCATCAGAAGAATGTTTAGCTTCCGCTTTTATAGTCAACAAAACAGTATCATCATTTATCTTATTTTTCTCAGACTTACTTTCATCCATACTAATAATATTTTAGTTTTCTTTAGTCATTAGAATTACATTCTCCAACCGAACTGCACAATAACAACTAATAATATAACTGAAGGACTATATTTGTGGCATTAGAGCTAGTATTACGTTGACGAAGCCATCTTAGTTCTGTGAATCATAGGGGCTGATTTTTAGCCCCTACCTACCGCATGCTAAAAATAATCAATGATTTTTAACGAATGAGATGAATCTCAACTCGCCTATTCATTGATGCACTTTCCGATACTCCAGTTAAAATTTCAGCTTCACCCTTCCCACTAGTTAAAATAACATCCGTATTTACCTGATAATTAGAGACTAAATGCTCCTTAACCGCACTAGACCTCATCTCAGATAAATATTGATTATACTCTTCAGTGCCCTCAGCATCAGTGTGCCCAACAAGCATTATTTTTTTATTTGACATTTTTTCCAGCTTAAGCATTAACCCTAATTGCTTTAAATATTTTATAGAATTATCATTTAATGAGCTTGAATTACGTTCAAATTTAATTGGCAATCCGATGCGAACAGGGCTATGCTTTTCTGCCTTCCCAAAACTAAGAGATCGTGTTTTAGCTCTTGTTACATTCACCTCATTAGTACCCAATAAAATATCAGCCATTTCTTCTGCACTAGGTACATTATTTTCTGTAAAGAATTTGACCTCTTTTGCAAGCGCTACTGACATAATAAAATAACTAAGAAATATTGCTGCTAATTTATGTTTGTTCGTTATTATCATAATAATTTACCCTATAACTAGTGTTATGTTTATATAAAAATCATATTAAGATATGAATAACCTTAATATTCTTACAAATTTATTTCCTTTTCTTTAGTAGATATACCGTCAGGTTTTACTGTTTCAGCTTTTACTGCTTCAGGTTTTACTGTTTCAGCTTTTACTGCTTCAGGTTTTACTGTTTCAGCTTTTACTGCTTCAGGTTTTACTGTTTCAGCTTTTACTGCTTCAGGTTTTACTGTTTCAGGTTTTACTGTTTCAGGTTTTACTGTTTCAGCTTTTACTGCTTCAGGTTTTACTGTTTCAGGTTTTACTGTTTCAGGTTTTACTGTTTCAGGTTTTACTGTTTCATAAAAATAAAAATCTCCAGTAAATGAAGACTCCATCCAAGGAGTTTGTTTATTATTTGACTCTAACTTCACGTCTCTTGAAACTTGTTTTATAACCGACTCAATAGAACTATTTGGAGTAGACATATATTTCAATAAATGCTTTGAAAACAAGCCATTTCGTCCATCTCCATCAAAAGCAACAGACCCAGGGCTAGTCGCATATAATATTATTGTACCACTTGGACTTTCAATTCTCGCCAACCCTCGCGTACTAGATCTTGAGCTCTTAGGTAACGGATTGTCACGACAAGCATCAATTATGACCACATTTAAACCCGTTTGAGCATCACGCATTTCATCCAGTACGACAGATAAGTTAAGTGCCTTATACTTAACATCCTTTTCTTCATTAATACTAGCTGCAATCGGTATCAAATAATTACTACCATTGACCTGCACACCGTGCCCTGCATAATAAAATAGCCCGATACCGCCTTCAGATAGCTCAGTACCAAAACGTACCACAGCAGCATCCATTTGCTGCTGATTAGCATCAACTTTCAATATAACTGAAAAACCCAACCCTCTTAACTCTTTAGCAATATCAGTAGCATCATTCTTAGGGTTCTTTAAAAAACCGACACCATAGTTACTATTTCCCACAACTAACGCGACTCTTTTTTTATCAAAAAACTCACTGCTCATTTGATTTGTAATAACTAGCTGAGAGCTACCCATTGTTCGGGTAATAGCTGAGGTATCATACGAAGCTAAAATAGAGGAGACTTCTTGATCCAGCAAAAAATTATCCATCAAAACTTGTAAATTTCTTTTATGAGACAGCCTATTTGACAATTTATTTATTTTTATTTCTGAAATAAATAGCTTCTCAAGCAACACTTCATTACTTAATGTATCTTTAATAGTAAAAGTGATTTCATTTTTCCCCCAAATTCTATGGATTTTTCCTGATATTTCAATATCACTTTGTTTAACCTTATATCCAGAATATATAAGCTCATCACTCAAGTACTTTTTTACCAATACAGAAATAGGCTCAGAATATTTGATATTAGATTTTATTTTTTTAGGATTAGAAAAGCCAAGCGCATTTGAAAAGATACCTATTTGCACTACATGCCCATTTGGTTCTTTAGCAACACGATCAATTTTATTATTAATAGTAGCTTTTGAACATGAAACTAAAAATATAAAAAAAATTAAAATGCACCTTTTATCTAAATGAAACATATCACACTCATAATTAACAATAAAATCACCAAAGAACCCTATACCTATATTTCTACACCCAAATAAACTGGCGAGCCACCCTAATTCATAAAACATTAGAATGCCCTATTAAGATTACCGCATTAGCCTGAAGCTATAGGGATAACTACTTCTACTACCACGAACTGAAAATCACTCATGATTTTCAGTTCGCGTATTCAAAAACACTTGTTGGACGTAAAAACTTACTTTGCAATATCAGCAGCACCTGCAGAAAGAGAGTCTCCGACATCCCCTTTTACTTTCCACTGTTCCCAACCAAAAAGAATAACACTCCAATCAGTATGATAAATTTTAGCACTCGTCATAAAGTCACCGCCCCCTTTCTCTATGCAAGCATCAACAGCCTCCTCCATAATGGGTTTAGCCCCAAATGGTATTAATAACAATGAAAACCTACCATCAACCCCTTCCACATTACGAGTAAAATCAATCTGCTTAAGATCTACACGACTAATTTCAACATTTTTAGTAGATAAGACAGTAAAATCTCCATGCCGAGTAGCACATGAACTACTTAATACCCCTGCCAACAAAAGTAAACCAACCCTAAATCTATTTTTATTCATCATTTACTACTCCGCTATTATAAAACAATATATTTCTTTTCTAAAATAAGTATAAAACTCAATCCTAGCCCCCAATTAATACTGTAGGCAAACCAGCGACAATAGTTCCACCATGAACACAAGAGTCCAACATTCTGGCCGCTGGCATACCGCCAATCATAACCGTTACAGAGCCTTTAATGATTATATCTGGCGGACCGACACAAACAGCCATATCCCCCATACGTGCAGCTGGTAATGAACCTATTAATACTGTTATTCCTCCTGGTGGCAATATTGGCCCACCGACATGAGGAACAGGACCTGTTGTCATCGGGCAAACGTGCATATCAGTAATTCGTGCTGCTGGCATTCCCATTTTCTTATCCTTTATTTGCTAAACGACCATCTCCGCCACAAGCAATATCTATGCCTTGCTTTAGAAACAATTGTTGATATTCTGTAATCTTTGTAGGCCCACCCTGAACAGCAGCTAACATAACCGCCCCATTAACTGCTTTGCCAGTTAAATCATTCGGTGGTGGAACAATCGCTTCTTTATTAGGTGATATATTGTCACCGCTCCAAAAAGCTGCCATGGCAGACCACCCTGCGGGTGTTTTAAACCCCGTTGCTTCAGCCGCCGCTAAGGTTACACTGCACTTTTCAGGCGTTGGCTTATAAACCCAAGCCTCAGCTAGCTCTATTGCCTTTAAATCAGTTTGCGGTGATGTATCCGTTAAAGTCGATCTCGCACATAAACAAGCCCACCAAGTACTTTCCCTTTTTGCTAAGCTAGCAGACAAAAACATAATCGCATCCGCGTACAATGTACTGTCAATCAAATTCTGAACATACTCTGCCGGCGACATTTCCTGGATTAATAAGGCTTTTGCCTCCTCCGTTAAATCCAATTCTACCGTAATAGATCCTGCTTTAGGCTGTGTAACCTTAATAAAATTCATCTCAGTCATGTTGTTCTCTTTGCGTTAGTTAAATAATCAAACCAACGTTAAAATTCATCAAAAAATAGGCGTAAAACAGAAGAAATCACTTAAATAATTTCGCGCTAATTAATCATCGTGATGCCACCTTTCAAGGTCAACATGCCGTCACCTTTAACTGTCGTCATAGGGCTTTTCACATCAGCAGTAATGGAACCTTCAACTGTAACCATCATTCCCTTAATAGTTATTCCTGAATTATCGATTTTAAGACTATTGCCACCGACTTTTAATTCAATCGAAACGCCTGCTTTCAACACCATTGATGTGCCAGCTTCTATTGCTACAGAAGTCCCTGCTTTCTGACTAATCGTTGTGCAGGTATCAAGACTACTACTTCCAGAGCTAACATCAACAGAGTGATTTCCCGAAGATACGGTAGTCGCGTCATTACCTTTAACATTAGCAGTACGCTTACCCGTATCGACATTAACAGTATGATCACCCTTTTTCACCGTTAGTGAATCATCACCTTCTTCCAGCGTAACAGTGCGATTATTATGAATATCAACTGTTTGATCACCGTCATCTTTTTTCTCAAACCCGACTTTTAAAGTATCGTTATTTTCAACGACGCGGTTATAATCTTTCTCCGCATGAACATACAATTCCTCTTCACCCTTTTTATCTTCAAAGCGAATTTCATTGAAATTGTCCGCTGTTCCCTCTTTAGAGCTACGCGTCTTAATACCACTTTGAGTTTGATTCTCTGGTAGCGCATACGGTGGCATTTGCTCAGCGTTATAAACGCGCCCTGTTACTAAAGGTCTGTCAGGGTTTCCTTCCATAAAGCCAATAACTACTTCCTGACCTATGCGCGGCAATGAAATCCAACCCCAGTTCTTACCTGCCATAGGGTGAGAAACTCTTACCCAGCAAGTGCTAGTTTCATTACTTTCACCCTCTCTATCCCAATGAAACTGAACTTTAATACGCCCGTACTTATCTGTCCAGATTTCTTCCCCTTCTTTTCCTACAACAATTGCAGTTTGTGTACCGGCAATAACTGGAACAAGAGTTTTTCTTGCAGGTCTAAACTGTTGTTTAGAGTTAATGGCTGTAAAATTACATTGAAATAATTGTTCATCATTTGCTAGGCCAGAGACCAAGTCACCTCCTTCAATAACATATGAGGCTGAAACAATATAGTGCTTCGCATTTTGATCGGCAATATAAAAACCATTTAATTCAAATTCCAGTCCTGCTTGTAACCCCATAGCATTACCGCTACCCTGTATTACCGCATAGGCCGTCTGTGATTCATCAACTCGAACATCAGTTAATTTCGTTCCTTCAGAAGTAAGCACATACTCACCAGGGTAATCATATATTTCCAAGTCATCCTGTAAGTGCTTCCCTGAGTTAAAAGATTTCGAAGTCAGATCTGAACTCGGCGCTTCAAAATCAAAATCATTTAGTTCAAATTTACCACTACATATTTTATGCTCACAAACCCAATCAAAAATATGATCTTGTTCTCGACGTTCAGTATTTTCAGGAGGAAAGTAACGAATTTTCTGATACCCCCTAACTTTTTGATGTTTGCTATTAGTATCGGTAACGATTAATTGATGCTTATCATCCTCATGGATAAAATAATAATAAATACCGTGAGCTTCCATCAACCGACTGATAAAATTAAAATCACTTTCCCGGTATTGCACACTATATTCTATAGCGTCATAATCACCTGATAACTCATACTTAACATCAGCAAATGAATAGTCAGCAAAAACCGCTTTAATAATATCAACAACTGACTTTTCTTGAAATATTTTACAATCAGTCGATAAAGTCAATAACCATAACCAGGGGCGTAAAACAGCGCGATAAGTGATATATCGATTAACAACACCCCCGGTGTGTTTAAATTGACTCACAACACCATTGAAATGTCGTTTTTCGCCTGAAAGCATCTCCAACTCAACGGTCATTCCTTTTCCTAACAGCTTAGTCGCATCAACAGGCCCGTCAGCATATTTTCTAAAGACTTCAACCTCAAATTCAAACAAACGCGCTATTTCTTCAGTGCCTATTAACCGATGAAAAGCTAAAGCATCCTTACCTAATGGGCTAGTTACTAAAACAGTTTGATTTTGTCCGTTCATGATTTTTCTTCTTTTTTGTCTTTATGAAACGATATAATCTACAGGGTCTAGCTTTTTTACATAAGTCTAAATATACTCGATTTTTTGACCTATATCTTAATTTCCTTCCCTTGCTTTCTACACACACTTCCCATTAACCTAAACAAATCATTTAAAACTTATCATAGCTAAATCTACTGCAACAGTATGATTTTAAAAATTATATTTTACTGTACCACAGTTAAATTTCTCACAAAATCTGTAAAATATTAAATTGCTATATAGTTTTCAAATAATTATAAGGTAAATATATTCAACTGTCCTGAATTCAACTGGTGTATTGCTATCCGTTACTTTCAGAGGTTATGCACTTATTATACGAATTCAGGTGTTTCCAGGGTTAACCACTACAGTCTTATATATATAGCGATAAAGGTCCTCCAAATATTTTTCCATTTCGGAAGACGAGCCTTCAAACTGACTTTCCTTTACAACTTGAACTTGCATCGGTAAAGGATAAAAAATATATACACTGCTACCAGAGTGCTCCCATGCACTCTGCTCACCATGCTGTATCATTTTTCCGTGTTGTAACCCCAGATGCCTGTTTAAGTCATCGACTATCTCTTTAGTTCGTTCAGTAACAAAATGATCTTCTCCGTGTAAATTTTCCTTTCTGCTCTCAACATGATGAACCTTGCCAGGAACTAAGCTTTGCGTTTTCCCCACGTCAATAATTCCATACAGGTCGTAATCCCCATAAATATACTTCATGTGCATATTCATCCATCTACGAGTATATGGCCTCCTAGGGTCAAATCGTTCTGGAACATCTTGAGCGGACTTCATCAAACATCCATAATGACGGCTGTTTTGATCAATATCTACTGCGTAAAACCCCTTTGTATCATTGCATAGATATACTGTAACGCCACTGACTGTTGTCTTCAAAAACTTTTTGCGCTTAAAATCTTCCCATACTTTTCTAGCCGCTTCCTCCCTCCCTTCATCATAAAGACCATAACCTAAAACATCAGGGCTAATGACCAGGCCAGCACAGCGCACACTCTGTCCATTAATACAGCCATTCTCATTTGCTGTTTTTACTTTACATTCTACTGGCTTTGGAATGTAGCCTTGTTTATCAATCCATTGAATCGATTTTTCATTAGTCTCTCTCACAAGTAAAATAATATCTTTTCCCGCACAAAAATCAGAAATGATCCTGACATGAGAAGGTTTGATTCCATGATGCTCAGCAAAGTTAAACGCGCGCATCTTACCAAGAAGGTGCGCAGGGGGCGTGATATATCGCCCTATTTCGGATGCTAAACTACGGTTATGATTCGCTCTAGGGCTATTTGCCATATTACTATCTCCAATGATATACGAAAATACATCAATCTAGTTACTTCTAAAAATTAATACACAGCTCGGCATCTTATTGGAATAAAAAAGTCAGGAGCAAATATTAAGTTTTGTAGCCATTCAATTTACATGCAAAAACGGCACTACTATATAGCTACCAGGCCGATAAGCTAAAAAAATAATAGCCTCTCACCTCTACTTGTCATTTCCTTTCTGACTGTCAACAGAAAAATAAATTTTAAAATAACCTCCTTATAAAAGCATTTCCCTTATCTCATTCACTGAGCAGCAATAAAATAAAAAACACCTGCAACCACCTCGCGAAAGGACAATTTATATTTCCCTCGATTCACTTACCATCAAAGCCTGCCTGACTTAATTATTGTTAGCTAAAATGCACTAGCCGCGGTTAACATTAACCCACCAGTAATACCAATTGCAACTGGGTTAATATTACGAGTAACTGCATCAACAGCCGTTGTTGCTAGCATCTGAAGTGTAGCTAACATCTTTTTTAGCAGTTGCCTAATGATACCTGCGGTAAAATCAGCAATTTCTACCGCTTTAATCCCAGCCCAAATTGCCGCATATTTCAAAAGTTGCCATAACTCTTCGCCTATTTGTTTTAATTTATGCAACCCTTTATAAATAATTTCTGCTAATAAGTCTACAGCTGTCAGCCCAAGAATTAAACTAGTACTGATAGCTTTTAACGCATGACTAAATAATTTGAATAGTAAAGACAGTGTGTTAACTGAAGCACGAGCAACCCACCCTGGGTTCTCATTACCCCTTAATAATACACGTGACAATAACGCACCTTCAAAGTCTATTTGAGTTTTTTTTCTTCTCACACCATCCCAGTTTAAATGTCCCACTGCTGCAATATATGCAGCCATATCATGGTTTGCCATCCCCAGAAAATTAGGGCTCGGTAATGTCATATTATTGTTGTCACCCCGCGACGGTAATACATGCACATAGGGAAAAGGAGCAAGTAATGTTACTGGGTCCAAATCATGGGCTACTCGGTATATATTTTCTGGTTTAATTGCATCTTCTATTGCAGAATACGAACTAAACCAACCGACACGAGGGCTTCCAAAAGTATAAAGTTTCACGTTATTATGAGCCTTACCGAAATGTGCTGCAATTAAAGTAGCTACGGCACCACCTAAACTATGACCCACACAATGAATAACATCCGCATTATGAATGAGGCTACTGTCACGTAAAATATTAGGTAAAATGCTATCAAAAGTACGTTTAAAACCACTGTGAACCATCCCACAATCACCAAATGAAGTACCCACTCCATTAATATCGGTAATGATGTCAGGAGCACCACTCATTTCTGGCCGAGTCCCACGAGTTGCAATGATCACATGTTTTCTATCATTACCCTCGTAAGCAGCGGTATAACCAAACCCAGAAGTAACTCCAAATCCAGTCTGAGCGGAATGAACATTAGTCAAATTAGAACTTTCTAGTTTAGTCCCCTTTAGTGTTGACGTTACATCATGATAGCTTTTACCTGCCGAAGCATCTCCAAGCACCTGGTTTGAAATAATATTGGAAGACTCTACTCCGGCAGTAGGTTCTTTCTTAACCCAGTCCTTTAATGTAAAGTAACTGTTTATTGCAACACGACTCGCCTCTTGTGGTGTCAGAACGTCATTCTTAGGCATGATAAAACCTCTTATTTATATAATTTTGGTATATCTACAAATGAATGTAGCTACTGCTCTCTATTTTATTAATTTTGATAAATCCAATGATAAATAGCTTCGCTTAGGCTCTTGATGACCACGAGAGTCCATTGTTTCCAAAAATATTTTATTACCTATAACTGTCCATTGCTCGATATTACCAATATCAATCCCGAGTTTAAGAATTTCTAAACCTCGAGGGTGCTCAGAATTAAATAGCAGAAGGTGGTTATAGTAGTTGTGATAAATTTCCGCAGATTCACGCTTAGTATCACTATAATAAAGTACCAAAACAGAATCAGCATTTAATGCCTTATACTCCATGTATTTTTCATGATTTCGAGCGTTAGAATTGATATCTGCAATGTGAAATATACTTGTCTTATTAATATCAAAAATAAATAAAGCATACTTAGCTGTAGGGTCATCATAACCCACAGCAATTAATGCTTGATTGTTAGGTAGACAGGCAACATCAAGAATAAAGAAACTACTCCATTTATTCTGCCTAGGATGAAAGCTAGGTATATCAATTGGCAAAGTGGGTTTAAGCGTGGAGGCATCCAATGACCAAATATCAAAACGCCCTTCTTCAGGATTGTTAATCAGCGCTAATGGATTTTTTCCAGCAAGGCCATCAACGACAAACGCCAGTTCTGGAGTTTCAACCCTATCAGTAGCTATAAACCGCGTAGCAGATGCTTTTCCCTCGTAGCGCATTTTTCGACAATGTGAACGGATTGTTATATCAGGGGGAATTTGTGGAAACTGAGTTTCTTGCATCAACTCAGCTCCCACAAGAGGGCTTATGCTCGTTGGTGCTTTATTACTCTTACTAAAAAAAGAAAACATATTAAACTCTCCACTTTGAGCTTGGCTAACAATACTTAAATTAATTCCAATAACCGTTGAAATAACGACTAACCTAACGAGTAGCTTATTCACTTATAACTCCCGAAAAAAAATAACAACTACCCGCAACAAAGTTACACCGATGATTTGACATATCACCTCATTTCCCGAAAAATCAATAAATCAAGCATAGACCGTAGAGCAGTTTCGCGATAGCAAGCCGTCAATCAACGCTAATAACAATTAATCAAAGTTTGATGGACTGCATAACGGCGAATCCACCCTACAAATTTTCACCATACAATTTATCCGCCTCACGGCCGTATTTACCTAAAATCCTATATATTTTAAGGTTTATTATTGTTCTTTGCTACGGCATTTTTAATAAAATCCTTTCTGCGTTTAAATCTGTCTGAGGGTACATTTGGCCAATTGCTCAATTTTTCAATTTCTTTTGCAAATCCAACTAAATCATTATTCGCAACAAATTTTTGAATTATATTTCTTGAATTACCTGTGTAATCACCCCGAAACTTTAAATCTACTAATATGTCCTTGATAGCAGGATTAAGGGAATCCCACTTAGTCTCTCCGTATTTTTTAACAACATCTGTTTTTCCACATATCCTTTTAACTTCGCTTTCCTGTTCTAAATAACTTATATCAAATAATTTTTTTTGCACACACTGACTAATTTCAAAGTTTTGTAAGCCCTTAGTAGAAATATAGTCTTCAGCATCATCTCCATATTTACCTGCTGCCATAGAAATGATAGTGGCATTGTTAATATCAACACCAGAACTTGTTAGGTCATTAAGAATTTTTCCAGAATTCTTGTGCTTCATATCATATCCACGGCCAATTGTAAGGCCTGAGAACTTTGATGGTACATGAAGCTTCCTACTATGAAATCGCCCCCCTTCCATTCCTTCACTATTCCAAGTTACGATGCCTCTGTCAGGTATTTCTTGACAAACAGTTATAATTTGCTTTTTGGGTTCAGCTTTATAAGCTGTAGCAAATAATTCTTTATACCAGCCTTTAGTAATATCAATTAACGATGATATATAACTTATTAAGTTGTTATCCATGTAACACTCCATGAAATAGATTTAAGGAGAAGATTGTAATAATATTAAATCTTCAATTCGTTTTAAGTTTAACTTATTGAGACAGTCAAGTTTATAATCCGCATAAGCACTACCAAAAGAAGATTCAAAAGTTGTTAGCAAACATTCAGCTTCTCTGTATAAGAGCCACTTGCTTTGCGAATCATTTAAAAGTTGAAACTGTTTAGGCTCTTCCTTTTCATAACGGACACTCAATGAGTCCATCAAACTTTTTAACATTGCTTCCGATTTTTCATATTCTTGTTGCCGGCATTTCAAAAGAATATTTTCAGTTTTTGAACCACGGCATATGTCCTTATCTGCCTGCGCCACATCAAATGAAAATAGAAATACCAAACAAAAAAAGACCACCCTTAATCTAAAAAAAATAAACATTATCATATTCTCTCTATTTTATGCATAATAAGTCGCTCTCTAATTTGGGAGGCAGATCTAGACGTAGTCGTAACCTAACATGAAACAGTAAGAAATATTGCTATAGCCAATAATCAATAAAATGATTGAAAAACCGTTCATGTTAAGCTTGTTGAATGCTACGAATACAGTGACTTGATAAACCCACCATGAACAGTATCATTATTGTAGTTAGTGTGAGCCACACGGCGAATCAATAATGCCTTGGCACGTCCTACGTTCATCACGATTTCCTACAACCTAGCTCCGTGGTTACACTCATCATAATTACCTCAAATGACACTTAAAGTCAAACACTTTAATCACTATGCATAACTTTCCGAAAAGGGATCTCCACGCTTAATGATTTCAAATATTTGACGTATAAACTTATGTGCAATCGCAACTTTAATGAGTTTTTCGGGATTACCTTTCTCTTTTAACCCATGCATTGCTGATTATTTTTTTCGCTGTCCAACTGCATATATAGATCATTTAGCGTAAGCGACTATTCCTAGCTTTACTAATATGCGACTTTCCCTTAACACTACTTCCAGGGCTGGAAAGGTTGCCAAAATAGATTGGTTTTCACTTTGTATACGGGATTAGCCTCACACAGTAGGGTCGAAACATCCAACATCTCGTACCACCCCATTACATTTTTGTAATTAATATGAGTACCTATCTTAACGCAATTTTTAGCTCGCTCTGTTTTATTCAGAATTGCAGCATCATGTGCTTTACCACCAGCATTTTGTTCGATTACAGTAACATTAAATTTATCTGCACTATCCACAATTGCAATATGTCCAGCGGCTGTTGGGCCACTAAATACTATGATTGACCCTTGAGGTGCAATATTCGTGGGTCCATTTGGTACCCATGTTCCATAATAGTTTTTAATGAATGTTCCTTTACCCCATTTTATGGCATTCCCTCTTGGCAGATTAGACTCTGTCAATGGTATCCCCCAAACATCAACAGCATATTGTAAAGCTAAATCTACACATTGATTTAGCGTATACTTAGAACTATTTCGTGTTTCAACGAATTTACCAAGATATTTGTTTCGAAAAGCTGCGTGCGTTATAGCCATAATAAAATCCCCTCAAAAAGTATTACATAATTTACTAACTTAAAACCAATGGGGTCAGACTCCATTGGTTAACCATGCTTTTGCCTTATCGGCTGCCTTTAAAAACTTTCACTCAAAACTCATAAACAAACTCCCCATCCGCGACACTCACATGCACTCTCTCTATAGCCTGCCCTTCCATCATTCGCGTCAAGAATTCAGTACTAATACTAGGCAGCATGGTATTCGTCAAAATGGCATCAATCATCCGCCCACCACTCTCCAACTCTGTACAACGCTCAGCAATTAACTTAATAACACCTTCATCATAGCTAAATGGGACTTTATGATTTTCTTCAATACGTTTTTCTATGCGTCCTAACTGTAGCTTAGCAATCGCCGCAATCATGTCATCACTAAGTGGATAAAATGGAATAACCACTAAACGCCCAAGCAAGGCGGGAGGAAAGACTTTTAATAGTGGCTCGCGTAATGCTTTAGCGATACCCTCCGGTTCCGGCATTAATTCAGGGTCTTTACATAGGTTAGTAATTAAATCAGTGCCGGCATTGGTGGTTAATATAATCAAGGTGTTTTTAAAATCAATGACCCTGCCTTCACCATCTTCCATCCAGCCTTTATCAAATACTTGAAAGAAAATTTCATGCACATCAGGGTGAGCTTTTTCTACTTCATCCAGTAATATGACTGAATAGGGTCTACGTCTGACAGCTTCAGTCAATACCCCGCCTTCACCATAACCGACATACCCTGGAGGCGCGCCTTTTAAGGTCGATACGGTATGCGCTTCCTGATATTCACTCATATTAATGGTGATAATATTCTGCTCACCCCCATATAAAGTCTCTGCCAATGCCAATGCCGTTTCTGTTTTACCTACGCCAGAGGTTCCGGCAAGCATAAACACTCCGATAGGCTTATTCGGGTTGTCTAAACCAGCACGCGAGGTTTGAATACGTTTTGCAATCATGTCTAAGGCATGACGCTGACCAATGATTCTTTTTTCTATGTTATCCGCAAGGTGAAGTACATTTTCCACTTCATTTTTAACCATGCGCCCAACAGGAATCCCTGTCCAGTCTCCCACAACAGATGCAATCGCTTGATGATCGACACTAGGTAAAATCAGCGGGGTTTCACCTTGAAACTCATGTAACTGATCTTGTAAGACTTTTAAGTCGCTTAACAAAGCATCTCGATCTATCTCACTCGGTTGCGTTTCTTCAGCATCATCAACCGCTTTTTCTAACTCACTGTCCGTGCCTTCAACTTTTCCTGTTTCCTCACGTAATTGTTGACGTAAATCTAGAATTTTAGCCACTAGGCCTTTTTCAGTCGCCCAACGTTCATCTAGTTTTTCTAAGCGCTCAGTTTCAATGGCCAATTTCTCTGTTGCTACTGTTTCTCGCTCAGTGGTATCAATTCCCACTGCTTTTTCTCGGGTAATGATTTTTAACTCGGTATTTAAAGCATCAATACGTTTGCGACAATCATCGACCTCCGCAGGCACGGCATGTTGAGAAATAGCAACTCTTGCACACGCTGTATCTAACAAGCTCACTGACTTATCAGGTAATTGTCGGGCGGGAATATACCGGTGTGATAAATGAACTGCCGCTTCTAAAGCCTCATCTAATACTTGGACTTGATGATGTTTCTCCATCACTGAAGCCACACCGCGCATCATTAAAATCGCCTTTTCTTCACTTGGCTCATCCACTTGTACGACTTGAAACCGGCGCGTTAATGCAGGATCTTTTTCGATGTGTTTTTTATATTCTGCCCAGGTTGTTGCAGCAACAGTACGCAATGTACCGCGTGCTAAAGCTGGTTTTAATAAATTGGCGGCATCTCCTGTGCCCGCCGCACCACCTGCACCCACTAAGGTGTGTGCCTCATCAATAAATAATATAATGGGCTTTTCTGATGCCTGCACTTCATCAATCACTTGCCTTAGGCGGTTTTCAAATTCACCTTTCATACTTGCGCCTGCTTGTAATAAGCCGACATCTAAAGTTCTTAGCGTCACATCCTTTAAACTTGGAGGTACATCACCAGCAACAATTTTTTGCGCAAAGCCTTCAACAACCGCCGTTTTACCAACACCGGCTTCGCCTGTCAAAATAGGATTATTTTGACGGCGCCGCATTAAAATATCAATCACCTGACGAATTTCTTCGTCACGCCCTACGATGGGGTCCATTTTTCCTTCTCTTGCCTGCTCAGTCAAATCGACAGTAAACTGCTTTAATGCTTCCTGTTTACCCATTTGGGCGGCTGGCATTGCTCCACTTGCTTCACCTGGAACTGCCCCACCACCTACTTGAAAACCATCATTAGAGTGCATGCCTTCTTCGGGAGAGCTTACAACCACTTCAGCAAAGCGTTCTGTTAATGTCTCTAGCTTAATTTTATTAAATTCTTTAGAAATACTTAATAATGCATTATTAAGTGCCTTGGTTTTTAAAATACCGACAATTAAATGCCCTGAACG
>Ga0209707_1000954_pt1 | contig 16737 bp, 15 predicted proteins | sample EN4Hudsemesocosm_FD_184630 | JGI IMG/M metagenome (GOLD analysis project Ga0209707, IMG submission 184630) | Methane-oxidizing microbial communities from mesocosms in the Hudson Canyon - EN4B Hudson Canyon (SPAdes) (version 2) | ecosystem: Environmental > Aquatic > Marine > Cold seeps | place... | reverse complement strand
CGTTCACTCTGCACTAAAAAATCAGAATGAACCAAGTAGTGTAGCACCTGCTCATCATTCTCTCGTTGCTCTGGTGCCACGGCATTTAAATAACAGGCAAGAATGTTTTGTCTTAATTTATAGAGAATAAATTCACTGACGGACTGACCTTCTGCACTATTGTTGTACTGCTCAAGTAAGGTTATCGCGTGTTGGTAATTCTCAACAGCCAGTCTCTGACTAGCAAGCATACGGTCTGATTTGCCTAGGCTACGTAGCTCAGCCAAACCATCAAAATAGGTATTAGCCGTGAGCCAGTGTAATCGAGCCGTTCTAAGTATCGAGCTACAAGGCTCAACCAGCTGAGCATTAAGAAACACTTGCAGATCAACAATGTCATGCTCAGTAGTCGAGTGTTTCGGGCATGCCAACAGATTATTATACACCCGCATCAACGCATCAATATCGACGGGGAAAGGGGAGGGAAAATACTGTTTATGTAGCGTTTCAATCAATTGCTGAGTATGACTGGTTGAGCGCTTATGCGGTTGTCGATAGTGGGACTTTAGCGTCTTCTCATCCATGCCTCCTGAGTAAATTAAATCCAACTCAGACAAAAACTTATCCCACGTCCAGCCTTGACTTTTTAATCGATGGATTTTACTGAATAGATTGGGCATTTAAGAGTCAGTACCTAAATTTAAATGAAGAACGCTTGGTACTGTTTCGGTGTAACCGCCAACCGTTTTTTGAAATTACGTTGGAAGTGGCTTTGGTCAGCAAAGCCTAATAAGCTCGCCGTATCCACTATGCTCCCCCCTTCTTGGAGAAGCAATTTTGATTTTTTAATACGTTGATCTAGCTGAAATGCATGTGGTGACTGGCCATAAGTCTGCTTAAAACTACGAATCAGGTGGTAACGGCTCAGGCCAGTATGAGTTGAAAATTCATCCAGTGAAATATTCGCATCCAGTTGATCCATAATCAGCTCTTTGACCCGCTTTATACGAGGAAGATCCAACTTTTCTACGGCCCTGCCTTGAGCAAAACCTGCTAAAAAACGCGGCTCTAAAAACTGAATCAACTGACACTCTGCAGCCAATTCGCTGGTTTCTGTTATCAAACTTTCAAACAGCCCAGCAAAGGATTGATAAGTTCGCAGGTCATTTTCATAAAGATTTGAGAAAGGCAGATAATCTTGTCCGTAGGAATCCAGCATCTCCTGCTGTAACTGCCCCATCCAGTCAGATGCAACAAATAGCATTCGATATGACCAATTACCCGCTTTCGGGTTGCAAGAGTGGGCATCTCCCGGGTTAATAGTGACCGTTACCCCTGCACCGATATGGTTTTTGTGCCTCAGGTTGTGATAATCCGCCTCGCCTGCATCAATCACACCAAACGAAAATTCATCATGGGAATGGGTGTGATAGCAGGCATTGGAAAGATCAGCACGACGCATCTCAACAAATGGTAGCGCCTCACTCCTCTTTAAAAAAAGCGTCTGATCCTGTGTCACAAACAATCACCTGCTAGCTATTAACAAAAATAGTGACCACGGTACTGCTAAGTAACAGCCCCATCACAATATTAAAAATAACTTGATGTTGCTCATTAGACAAGTATTTACGTATCACATGCCCAATTGCGGCCCACGTTCCAACACCAATTAAACAAACCACAAAGGAGATCACACAAAATGCCAACAAATACAGAGAAGCTGGAGAGTTAGCAGCAACAAACAGGGTGACCCCCGACATTGAGACTAACCATGCCTTTGGGTTTAAGCCCTGAGAAAGCGCCCCCTCAAATAAACTGGGCGGTTTCTTTTCCAAAGCCAATTTATCTTTTAGCGGCTTAGCTGTCGCTATTTTATAGGACATAAAAAGCAGAAAACCACCCCCTAAATACTGCAAAGTGTTAGTTATTTGTGGGTAGGTCTCAAGCACTTTATTCAACCCGATACCAACTAGAAAAACAATCAAGGTGTAGGCAATAGTCGCCCCAAACACATGGGGTAAGGCTCTACGAAAACCAAAATTAGCGCCGGTTCCGGTGGCAATAATATTCACAGGTCCAGGAGATATCGCTCCAATTAGTGCAAAAAGAATCATAGAGATAAATATAGCCACATTAATGCCCTCAGTCGTTACTTAAGAGCATTAATATAGTTAATAAGTATCAGGAGTTATTGAACAATATTGCGGTCTATTTAGGTTGTAACCGTACAGCGCTATCCAAACGTACAGTTTCACCATTCATAATAGGGTTCTCAACCATGTGTTTTACAAGCTTACCAAATTCATTCGGATGCCCTAATCGAGAAGGGAATGGCAATCCAGCCGCCAATGCATCCTGAACATCTTGAGGCATGCCCTCCATCATAGGTGTTTTGAACAAGCCTGGAGCGATTGTATTTACGCGAATGCCAAAACGAGCTAATTCCCGCGCCGCAGGTAATGTCATAGCAACAACGCCACCTTTAGATGCGGAGTAAGCAGCTTGGCCAATCTGGCCTTCAAAGGCAGCGATTGAGGCTGTGTTAATAATAATGCCCCGCTCTCCATCGGCATTAGGTGTTCGCTGCTGCATCTGATCTGCAGCCAGCCGAAGAATATTAAATGTCCCCACAAGATTTACATTAATCGTTTTGCTAAAAAGTGACAAATCCATTGGGCCTTCTCTTCCCAATATTCGGCCAGCAGTACCAATGCCTGCACAGCTAACAGCAATGCCACATGGCCCCTGAGCCTCTAAGGATTGAGCAAAAGCTTGTTCTGCACTTTCTGCATCGGAAACATTGCATTGAATCGCAATACCATTCAACTCTTCAGCAAGTTTTTCAGCTTTGTCAATTTGTAAGTCTAGCAATGTGACTTTTGCCCCTGCGGCTGCCAAAACCCGTGCAGCACCCTCCCCTAAACCCGAAGCGCCACCAGTGATGATTGCAGGTACACCTTGTAAATCCATAGTTATATCCCGTTTATTATTTGATTGAATATTATTTTGTCTAAAAGATGTCACCACTAACAATGATTAAATGAACCATAAAGGTAGACAAAAACATCCAGCTAACATATTTATTGTGCAATATGAAGACCATTTTTCACCTATCATTACCTTATTACCACCCCCTTTAAGGTTTTATTCTTTATCCCTAGCGTTAATTCAGAACAAACATAAACCATTACTGATAAAGGATGCCCCATGAAAACTATAACAAGCAACCAAACAACATTCATCGTAAGCCTGTTATCTACTGCGCTATTAACCACGGCTTGTTCTACAACTCAGGATAATTTATCAAATCGACAAATGACAACGCAAAAGGAGACCAAACAAGTGAAAGCAAGCCTTATGCGTGTAAAGAAAGAAAAACAACACTTAGCCTCTGAATCAGAAGTGGCCAGTAGTGCAGATATGATCGCGCATCCATTATTTAGCAGCCCAGGTGCTGTACCAGTAGAATCTCAAGAGCAATACGCCGTTATCGAACAAAATGCCGCTGCCTTGGTAAAAGAATCTCCTGTTAGTACATTCAGCATTGATGTTGATACAGCAAGCTATGCTAACACTCGTCGTTTTTTAAATAACGGACAGTTACCCCCCGTCAATGTAGTAAGAACAGAGGAGTTAATTAATTACTTTGATTATCAATATGCGCCACCTGAAAATAAAAGCCAACCTTTTACGGTTCATTATGAACTGGGCCCCAGCCCATGGAATACTGACCGCACCTTGCTACATATTGGAATACAAGGGTATGAAGATATAAGCGCTGAACGACCTCCGGCTAATTTGGTATTTTTGGTTGATGTATCAGGGTCTATGTATTCTTCTAACAAGTTACCTTTAGTTAAAAAGTCACTGCAATTATTAACCAAACAACTTGGGCAGAATGATCGCATTTCTATTGTGGCCTACGCCGGGTCAGCCCATGTTGTATTAGAGCCTACTGCAGGTGATAAAAAACACACCATACTTCAAGCCGTTGGGCAACTTCAAACAGGAGGTGGAACCCATGGCAGCGCGGGCATAGAACTGGCTTATCAACAAGGCCAGAAAGCCTTTATTGAGCAGGGTATTAATCGGGTTATTATGGCCACCGATGGTGACTTTAATATTGGCTTACGCTCCATCGACGAATTAAAAAACTATATAGAGAGTAAGCGCAGCACAGGACTACAGCTCTCGGTACTTGGCTATGGCACAGGTAACTACAATGATCATTTAATGGAAGAGTTATCAAATAGAGGTAATGGTAATGCTGCTTATATTGATAACCTGAAAGAGGCTCAAAAAGTCTTAGTCGATGAGATGGGCTCAACCCTCCAGACTATTGCCAATGATGTAAAACTACAGCTGGAATTCAATCCTCAATGGGTTAAAGAGTATCGTTTAATTGGTTATGAGAACCGCCTGCTAAATCGTGAGGATTTTAATAATGATAAAGTAGATGCTGGGGAAATTGGCGCTGGACATAATGTTACCGCCATTTACGAGCTAACGCTAAGTGATGCTAAAAGCCCCTGGAACGAGCCGCTACGTTATCAACAAGCAGACGATAAACAAAACAGCCGCGATAACACTGAGCAGAATCAGGGCGAATTAGGTTTGTTAAAAATTCGTTATAAACTACCAGAGCAATCAACCAGTAAACTTTTTGAGTTTCCTATTGAAAAAAGCCACATAAAAAATAGCATAGAGGAAACCAGTAACAACTTTCGATTTGCCAGTTCCGTAGCCGGTTTTTCTGAAATATTACGTAACAGCCATTACCTTAAGTCATACACTTATGACAGTGTAATTAAACAGGCAGTAGAAGCTAAGGGGCATGATAAATTTGGTTATAGGAGTGAGTTTATTCAGCTGGTGCGGTTGGCGGAATCCTTGAGTCATTAATATTTATTTCAAAAAACGGTGCGCATGGCGCACCCTGCTTAATTGGCTTTATTTGATTGATACCAAGCCCGCTGTATCAGGCCATATTTATTTAATTGCTCAACCAGTTTAACAACAAGTTTGTCTGGCGTTTCGCACACAAACTTTCTGACAAAACCACCTCCTTCAAAAATCTCAATGGTCCATGATGATATTTCAGCATCAAAACGGCCATGTGTTACATCGATGGTAATCGCAGTTTTATTTTTTTCTTTTTCATCAGTTGTATCCAGCGTAAAAAATGCGTGAGCTTCATAAAACCCTGAGCGCATTCTATGATCTGTGCACTTAATATGCTCATTTATAAAACCTTTGGTTACCTTTAGTTCAGGGTAACGTTTGAACAAATAAACCAACATCCAGCCCAAGCCTTCAATATAAGGTACTTGCTCTTCCTTATATTCACCAACAATCATTGACTCCGGTAATCTTGGCCTTACTTTTCCCTCTTTTGCTTTTAATACAATAAGTTCAGCAGGCTTAGAACCTTCATTAGCCTTCATTTTCCTATGGCGAAATCTCGCATGCTCAGAGATTAAGCTAACTTTAGCCCATTTTCTTTTACTTACGCTAAAGCTATTACCATATGCCTGATAATGAATCCGTTTTGACTGTCTGCTATTCATAATAATGTCCTCCATGGTATTCAATCTTGTTAAGCCTCATGTATGTATGCAGCTCACACATACATAATCGCTCCTTTGCTCTTCCCTCTCAATAATCAGAAACCACCATGGTTATAGGTATAAGTCACACTCTAAAATCATTTGACACACAATATGTAAGCACTTACATACCTGAGCATTTAAATCATTATGAAAATAAAAAAAATGTAAAATTTAGTGGAATTGTCGACCGTGCAAGTTACAGCACTATAGTACCAGTATTATAATTATTGGCCTGTGTGACGGGCAATCTATAGAAAGTGGTCAATGACCAAAAAGTGGTTGCCATAAATACTACCACCTTCAAAATACTAGCTGTAGCAAAAGGAATAAATCATGACTGAAACAACTGCACTATGGGGCTTCCCTATTAATGATGAACTACACCTTGATGCGCAGGAAACAGTCAAAAAAATTCAGGACGACTGTGGAAAAGACATCAAAGAACTCAATGAGAAAGCCGCTAATGTGATCGTCAAACTCACTCACCACGGCCTTGAGCATTACTATAATCGCCCAACTGAAATCGTCCCTATTCCTCCGATGATGAAAAAAACGGCAGACGGTGGCATTAAAGTCGTTATGGGCGCTGTTCAGCTAGTTATTAAACAGTTTTTTAAGAAAAGAAGTGATGAAGAGCTCAAGCAACTTAGTCTGATGCTGGAACAAATGCTGTGGCAACATCCTGAAAATGAAGTGCCACACCTAGTATTCATTGTGCATGATGACTTACACCAACGCGCATTAGTATTGATTGAGCAAGTACGCACAGATAGCAATACTCACTCCTATATTGATGATGTTATTGAAACCCTCTGCGAGCTGGTTGAATTGAGTATCACCAATTACTACCACGAACCCACCAATAAAGTAGCGTTGGGAGGTATTACTAAAAAAACAGCCGATATGGGTATGAATCAAGCAGAAAAAGGCATCAATAAACTAATTAACAAGCTTCTGAGAGAAGTTAACCATAAGCAGTTGATTGAGCTTTCTTACCACCTGGAAAGCATGATCCACTCAAAAGTGGCCTAGGGTCTATTTCTATTGATACTGGTTATTGTCACGGGGTAAAGGCTTACACCTGTAGGATATCTCTCACACGTTTTTCAGAGATCTCTTATATTTTTTTTATAATTGCTCATCTATTATTAACACCATAAGGAAGCAGCAAGTAAAGGACATAGCTAGGAAAGCTATTCGAAAGGATACGACTTAGGAAGCTAATCGGATGGATACGGACAAGGAAGTAACACGGAAGTAACCACGGATGACAGGGCCACCAGACGGAATGGTAATGGAAGCGCCAAACAAACAAGGGCGTCGCAGGGAATGCGACGCCTTTCTTGTTTTTGGCTTACTACTTATTTTTGATCATTTTTTATACAGTCAGTGTATAAGTCAGCTATACTTCTTTTATTCGTACTAGTCTTGATTAATTCCCTAACCCTACCACTTGAGGGCTCTAGTCATGTCACCACAAGATATAGATGAGGGAGAATTAAAAGCACTAACAACTCAGCAACATGAAAGTCTTTTACAGCTGCAGCGAGATATTCTTGAAACTGCATTGTTTAGTATGGATTTTCATGAAATGCTAAATCAAATCTGCTTAGCAATGGAGCGTTTATCTCCAAACAGTATTGCTATCATGGCTGAATTTGATTCTGAGGATATTCAATTCAAGCTTCGCTCTGCTCCCAGTTTATCTGGAGCTATGATAGAAGAAATAGAAATAGTCGACGATATCGAGCTTAATAATGTTTCAACATGGCTACAAAAAAACCTTAGTAACCAAGGGACCGTATTTACTTATAATATTCAATCCAATCCACGCCTTAAGCTGCTACAAAAAATTTCTACAGGCCATCAATCAATGCTCTGCTCAGTTATTTCTGATGCTAAGGGCTCAATGCTTGGGCTACTTTGTCTACTTCAAATTAGCAATGATCCACCACCAAACTTTATTCACCAGTTAGCTAAAACATCTAGCTTCCTTTGCAGCTTGATACTCCAGCGAGAAAGGAACGAAGATCATTTTTCCAGCCCAGCCTACAGAGACTCACTCACGTTATTACCCAACCGACAATTGTTACGAGACCGCGCTTGTCAGGCAATCATCCAAGCTCACCATCACGACATGCAGGTCGCAATAATGCTGCTAGATCTTGACCGTTTCAAACATATTAATAATTCATATGGCCATGAAGTGGGCGATATATTACTTAAAAAAGTCGCGCAGCGTCTTGTGAATGTAACAGGTGATGAATTTACCGTCGCAAGATTAGGAGGTGATGAGTTTGCAATACTCCTCAGCCAAGTCAACCATGTTGACCAAGTCACTGACTTGGCAGCCCACATTCTCAACGCCCTTGAACACCCGCTAAGCATCTATGAGCACCAATTTTATTTAATGGGCAGCATTGGCATTGCGATCTATCCGCATGACGGACAAGATGACGAAGCCCTACTCAGCTGCGCAGATGCAGCGATGTACCGAGCGAAAGCGATGGGAAGAAACCAATTTTCATTTTACGAACGCTCTCTAACTGACAGCGCTCACGAGCACTTAACACTTGAACAAGATCTTCGAAAGGCACTAACAAGCAATGAAATGACTACATTTTATCAACCACAAGTTAACCCCGTTACAGGTGAAATAGTGGGCGTTGAGGCACTCGCTCGCTGGAACCATCCCACGAGAGGAGTAACCTCCCCAAATTTATTTATTCCCGTTGCTGAAGAAATAGGCCTTATCGACAATCTTGGAGCCATTATCACCGAACAAGCCTGTGTTCAACTTAAGCACTGGCATGACATTGGTGCCAATAACGTAAGAATGGCCATCAATGTTTCTGGCCGCCAGCTAAGCATTCAGGTAATAGAACAGTTGAAGGCTATTGTCGCACATGTTGGGATCTCACCCGACAGTGTAGATTTTGAACTCACTGAAAGTTACCTTATGCAAAATGCGGAACAATCAAAACAACTACTTCAGTCTCTACGAGATGCAGGCTTTCATATCGCTATCGATGACTTTGGTATCGGCTACTCCTCACTCGCTTACCTTAAACGCCTGCCCATCGATAAGTTAAAAATTGACCGAATGTTAATACAAGATATCGCAAATGACCCCAACGATGAAGCGATTTGCAAAGCTGTTATCGCACTCGGTCACAGCCTTGGATTACAAGTCGTTGCCGAAGGGGTTGAATCACAGAGCCAGCAAGAATTTTTGGCTAGAGAGGGTTGCGATATTCTTCAGGGCTTCAAATTTGGTAAACCGATGCCGCCAAATGAATTTGAACGAATGCTGTTTGCTGCCTAGTAAGAATTAGGCTATAGATTAGTACAATACTCGACCAATTTAAAATTAAGCATCTATACTTTTAAGAACGAACAAGGTGGTATCAGGAATATTCCCTGAATCATGGTAGTAACCACCTCCAATGGACTGACAAAGGGCTCTCTCTTTGCCATGGATTAGGCTAATATAATGATCGTTGCAGAAAAGGACTCCAAAACCGGCATTTTACTTCCCTCTTCGGCCTGGGCTCTCTGTGCAACAGGTATTTTCTGGTTTGTTCATGCACTAACAGAGGCCTGGGTACTGAATATTGGCTCTATTTGGACACAACTATTTTTGCCTAGCACTGATACCCTCTACACAAGCACCACTGTGGGCGCTATTGCCTTTCTGGTTAGCTTTGCACTTCACAAGCAACTTTTTCGCTCAACCAACCACTTCAAAAATTTACTGTCTCAGCAACAACGATTAAATACGCTGATTAAGAAATCAACGGACATCACATTAATTGTTGATGAAAATGGCATTTGCACTTATGTCAGCCCCTCTATTACTGAAATTCTTGGTTATGAAGTTGATGAGATCATCAATAAAGCGATCAATTTAATCGTGCTTCCTAAGCATCTCACCCGAACAGAGAAATTATTTCAACGCGCCATTCATGAACAATCTGTTGCGTTACCGATTGCGTTGCAGTTAATTAATAAATGGGGTGATGTTCGACATGTTGAGGGTTCTATTGCCAATATGCTTAAAGTTCCCTTAATAGAAGGACTTGTCATTAACCTACGAGACGTCACCTCTAAAGTCGACGCGGAAGAAGCTCGCGACCAAATGCAGAGTAAGTACCAGAACTTGTTTTTGAAAAATGAAGTCGCTATATGGGAAGAAGATTACTCCGGCGTTTATCGAGAACTTCAGCGATTACGCGAAATAGGGATAGAAAACATCACTGACTACTTAGAGCGCAATGAAGATCAGGCCAAACGACTTGCAGGCATGGTCAGAGTGAATGAGTTTAACCAGGCTACATTAATTCTTTTTAATGCCACTTCTCGCAACGACTTTATATGGCATATCAAAGATATCTCAAGTAAACAGTCTCTTGGCCTATTTAAAGAACAAGTACAAGCCATCTGGAAGAAGCAAAAACTATTTCAAACGGATGCCACTTACAAAACCCTTGATGGCAATGAAATTCATGTGCACTTATCTATGCCTATCCCTGACCATGAAGCTGGTTTTCGTCATATACCTATTAGTCGACAAAATATTACCGATCGAAAAAATTCGGAACAAGCCCTAAGAAGAAGTCAAAATCAACTGGCCGAAGCACAGCGTCTTGCAAAATTGGGTAGCTGGGAATGGAATATTGCCAATAATAATATTACATGCTCCCGGGAAGCTTACAGAATTCTAGGTTATGACATTCCACCCAGTAAAATTCATAGAGATGAGTTTATTGGCCGAGTTCACCCTGAAGACAGGGAACAATTAAAAGGTATTGTTTTTGGCACAACAGAGCACTTGGGCACTATAGAACTAGACTACCGAATACTAACCCCAGAAGGACACTGCCATATTGTTAAAGTCATCGGTGAATCTCTATTTGATGAAGATGGCAACACCAGCCACATGATGGGAACACTTCAAGACATCACAAAACAACGTCAAAATGAAGAGCGCATGATGCTAGCTAATCGGATGTTTGAGCATACCAATGAAGGTATATTTATAACCGACCAACACTCAAAAATCATTACCGTTAACAAAGCCTTCACAACCATAACTGGCTATTTACCAGAAGAGGTAAGCGGTCATACGCCCAAAATTCTTCAGTCAGGAAAACACAATGCCGATTTCTACCACTCAATGTGGGAAGAAATTAGAACAAAAGGATGCTGGCAGGGAGAAATATGGAACCGAACCAAACAAGGCCGCACCTATCCTGAGTGGCTAATGATCAGTGAAGTTAAAGATGACCACAAAGATACCATTAACTATATTGGGACCTTCTCAGATATAAGCAAAATTAAACGTTCAGAGAAAAAACTAGAATATCTAGCCTACCACGACCCACTGACCAAGCTCCCTAACCGACTAAAATTAAAAGCACAATTAGATATAACCCTACGCCATGCATCACGGCACCAGCAGCAAGTTGTGTTATTTCTCATAGATTTAGACCTGTTCAAACATGTAAATGACAGCTTAGGCCATAATGTGGGAGATGATCTGCTTGTTGAAGTCGCTAATCGGCTGAAGCTTCATATTAGATCAAATGATATTCTCGCCCGCTGGGGTGGAGATGAGTTTATTGTCGTAATGAACCACACAGAGTCCTTTAATAATATAAATGACATCGCCAGCAAGCTACTCACCACATTAAAACTCCCGTTTAATATCAGCCAACAAGACTTATTTTTGGGCGCAAGCATCGGCATTAGTTTATTCCCCCAAGACGGAGATGACATCACTTCGCTAATAAAAAATGCTGATACCGCTATGTATAAAGCCAAAGAAAAGGGGCGAGATTGTTATGAATACTATTCCCCAGCACTCGGCGAAGCCGCTATGGACCGTATTAAACTAGAAGCCGAATTAAGACGGGCTATAGAACAGGAAGAACTCGTTGTTTACTATCAACCTCAATTTGATATGCGAGATGGCACCTTACTAGGAGCCGAGGCGCTAGTGCGCTGGCAACACCCGGTAGATGGCCTGGTGTCACCCATAAAATTCATTCCCTTGGCAGAAGAAACTGGGCTAATTGTTCAATTAGGCGAATATGTGCTGGCTAAAGCTTGCTCTCAGTTAGTTGCCTGGAAACGCAAAGGGTTCGACCTTCCAACCATTTCCGTTAATATCGCAGGCCGCCAGATAGGGCAGAGTGACTTGGTTGAACGTGTCACTCAAATTTTATTAGAAACAAACTGCCCGGCACATCAGCTTGAGCTGGAAGTTACTGAAAATTTCATAATGGAGTCGGTTGAAGATGCGATAGATGTATTATCGCGACTACGTAAACTCAATATTAAACTGGCCATTGATGATTTCGGTACGGGTTATTCTTCATTGAGCTACTTAAAACGCCTGCCTGTCGACAAACTCAAAATAGACAAATCATTTATACTTGAGACACCCGACGACAACGAAGCCTCGGCCATTACTGAAGCCGTTCTCACACTAGGACAAGCCCTTAAACTAAAAGTAGTGGCAGAAGGCATTGAAACACCGAGCCAACAGAAGTTCCTAGGCGATTTAGGCTGCGATATTGCGCAAGGCTTTTTATATGGTCGACCAGAGCCCGCTAAAGACTTCGAACGACACTTCAGAGAAGTAATTGACCAGCGGTCATTTACTTATTAAAAAATCCAATGCACAATAGTCAGCACTGAAACCTATTCAACTATTCAAGGAGGAGACTATTGTGAAAAAAGTCATGATTACTAAGGCTGGCTCAGCAAATGTATTGGCTGTTCAAAGCTTCCCCACCCCCACACCAAAAGAGTGTGAAGTTATTATAGAGACCAAGGCCTGCGGAATTAATTTTGCTGATATTCTCGCTAGGCAAGGCCTTTACCCTGACGCGCCCCCACTACCAACCTGTGTAGGCTATGAATACTCTGGCATTGTCACTAAAACTGGAGCCTCTGTTGATAAAACATGGGAAGGCAAAGCCGTTTTTGGGCTAACCCGCTTCCATGGTTACTCTGATACCGTTTGTGTTCCTGTTGACCAGATTTTTGAGAAACCTGAGTCACTCAGTTTTGAACAAGCCGCCGCCATCCCCGTTAACTACTTAACCGCATGGCAGCTACTGATCGCCATGGGCGCACTCACCGCTGAAGATAACATTCTCATTCACAATGTGGGTGGTGGGGTGGGTCTGGCGGCGCTAGAGATAGCCAAACAAATAGGCGCTACAGTTTACGGTACCGCAAGCCCTGGTAAACACCAATTCTTAAAACAAAAAGGGCTAGACTACGCTATTGATTACCGTAATAAAGACTGGGAAAGTGAGCTTAAAAACCTCACCGATGGTCGAGGCGTAGAGCTGATTATTGATCCAATAGGGGGCAATCACTGGCGCAAAAGCTATCGATCGCTACGCTCAACGGGTCGATTAGGCATGTTTGGCATTTCAGCCGCCTCAGACTCAAGCTGGCAAGGAAAAATTAAGCTACTGAAAACAGCCCTTCAAATGCCTTTTTTTCATCCTATTAACCTCATGAACACCAACAAGGCAGTGTTTGGCGTGAATATGGGTCACCTTTGGCATGAAAACACCAAAATTCGTCAGTGGATGCTTAAAATACTGGAAGGCGTTGACGCCGGGTGGATATCACCCCATGTAGACAAGAGCTTTAGCTTTGATAAGGCAGCCGAAGCTCATCAGTATATTGAAGACCGAAAAAATAAGGGTAAAGTGGTACTTGTTCCGTAAAATGTGACCAAGCCCTCAACCATGTACGATTGTTCTTAATCTCCGTCATTTGTGCCAATGCAGTGCATTGGCCTCCTTTCTAAACTCTTTCAATAATCTATCTCAATTATTAAGGGGCTTTAGAATATGGTACATAAACTAGCGTATTGGTTTTTAGCAGGGCTAATTATTTCTTTCTCTGCAGCATCATTTTCATCAACAGAAAAATCACTCAAAGTTAAAACAATTCCTGCAATCAATTTTTTCTACGGCAAACATACACTTTCAAATGAGAATATGCACAAGCAGGGAGATAAAATCGCTGAAAAAACAGCCTATGCCATCGCCACAAAAACTCCCACTGTATTAAACGGCCCCTTTACCTATATTTTTGAAAATGTTCAGTCATTCGACCCTAAAGCACTAACGGCACAAATTGGCTGGCCGGTAGAGAAGAAAATTCAAGGTGTTGATTCATATCTGTTTAAAGAAACGGCTCCTTTCAAATGCATCACTTTTGTTCATGAAGGACCTCATTCAGAGCTGCCTCATGCATGGAAAAAGCTAGTAACTCAAGCTATTGCAGAAGGTCATAAGGTAACGGGAGAAGGCAGAACATTAATAAAGCTTTCAGGGGCTAACGGGTATGTGGTTGCTGAGCTTCAATTAGGCGTTCAGTAAAACAAGCACCATTATAACCCACTACAATAAACGGCTTCTTACTTCATCCATCATCATCTAACACTTTATTACGACTGAGCTATTATTAATGTGTACCTAAACCTAGGGTGCGCATTAATACACGTGGGGGTTCACTAGAACTAGCTGTACAGGCCTAGTAGGGTGCCATTTTATCCGTACTATCCTCTGATATGTTTAAAAATCCCCTCCCCTTCGCAATTGCTATCAATGATACAGACGTGTTGGAGGATACTATGAATATTTACAAGGGAGTATTACTACTAGGAATAACAGCGCTCATTTTCAGTAATGCTGTTTTAGCTGATGGGACGGAAATGCTGGGTAATCCAGAAGACTCACCACCGCCACCATTACCAGGACCAGCAATAACAATCGCACCAGGAACAGGCACAGTAATCGGTGGGGCAGGATTAATCAATTCACCAGGAACTATCACGGTTAAGGTGCCTGGCGGAGCAACGGTCAAACAGGTTCTTCTTTATTGGGAGGGGTTCATGACGACCAATGCGGCCGGCGACGATACCATCACCGTTTCCAGAGGCAGCATCACAACTACCGTCACGGGAACGCTAATAGGAGGCCCTACTCGCTTCTTCGGTAACGCCTATGCCTCAACCTTCAGAGCAGATATAACATCCACCGGTTTAGTTGGCCCCGGCACAATGCGGCCGGCGACGATACCATCACCGTTTCCAGAGGCAGCATCACAACTACCGTCACGGGAACACTAATAGGAGGCCCTACTCGCTTCTTCGGTAACGCCTATGCCTCAACCTTCAGAGCAGATATAACATCCACCGGTTTAGTTGGCCCCGGCACAAGCCATCTAACAGTGGAAGATCTGAACTTTACTAGAAGGGATAACGGGGCAGGCGTGGTCATTATTTATGACGATGGATCTGGTGATACTATCTTAGAGATTCGTGACGGCTCTGATCTGGCTTATATTGATTTTGGAAGCACACTTAATGCGACTGTTCCACAAACTTTTAACTTTCCAGCAGCAAGTACCAGCCGAACCGCCATGGTCAACTTACACTTCGCTAGTGTCTCAGGAACGGCCTCTGGCCACGGTTTCAGGCCAACAAGCATTGAAATCACCACAGGGGGCGCTACCAACACACTTTCCGACCTTCTCGATAGCAACAGTGGCGATGAGTGGGATGCATTTACTATTGCGGTTAATGTGCCACCCGGAGCCACCAACCTAACCGTAGAGCCATTCTCCAGAGATGATTTTGGAACAGGGCGTAAGCCAGCCTCTTTTGACTGGTTAGCAGCTGCATTTTCAGTTCAGGAAGAAGGAGACCCTGGGCGCATGACCGGTGGTGGTAGTGTATTTACCCTGGAGGGCGCGCGTGTCACTCGCGGATTTGAAATTCATTGCGACCTCAGGGACCCCAATAATATTCAGGTCAACTGGCCGGGGAACCGATTCCATTTAACCGATCTTACTGCCGCAGTCTGCATAGACAATGTTAGTATCGATCAACTCCCCCGTAGTGCGCCTTTTGACACCTTCGAAGGAGAAGGTGACGGCCTGCTTAACGGAGATCCAGGCGCAACCATCGATTTCACCTTTGTGGATGCTGGCGAGCCTGGAGTCAACGATACAGCTCGGATTGTAATTAAGGACGCTGGCGGAAATGTGGTTCTCGATGTAAGTGGCAACTTGGATAGAGGTAACATTCAGGCACACTTAGATAATCAATCAACTTTGTAAAACATTAGCTTATCCTGCCTAACTCAAGTATCAAAAATGCTTGAGTCAGGCAGGATTTATTTCATCGTTATTAAAACATGTTCATTTCCAGCCTGAATGAGACTTATCAAGCTTTACACTCTCTGTACAATTACCTACTTGCCACCCAATAAAATTCGTTTATTATATATTTAATCATTTGATAAATTAATTAGATCATAAACCGATGCCTAAAGAGTCGAAACGCGGTCGTCCGCTTGATCCTGCGATCCAGCAACAACGCAAAGAACAACTAATGGATGCAGCTTATGCCCTGCTTGAAGAAAAAAGCTACCGTACGATCACTATTCGTGAAATTGCCGAACGCGCAAATATGAAATCAGCCATGATAAGTTACTATTTCAGCAATAAAGAAGGTTTGTTCACTGCATTGATTGAGCGCTATGCCACTGTTAATTTTAAGCAATTTGAAGAAGTATTAAAAAGTCCTGAACCGATTAAAATATTCATCAGAAACGCCGTATCCCACTTCTCGGAGAATCCTGCTTTATCTCGATTTATTGCCGATGAGATGTTGTCTCAGCAAGGCCCTTTGGGAGAAAAATTCATTACTATGATGCCAAAAAAAGTCGCTACATTTTTGCCTGCAATTATCAAATCCGAGCAAGATGCGGGTCGTATTAGAGCTGATCTTGACCCCAAATGGACCGCATTTTCATTGATGAACATGGTCGTGATGCCGTTTATTAGCGCTCCGGTAAGAGAAAAGGCATGGGAAATAACTCATCAAGAGGTCACCAGTGACGCTTGGGTAGACCACCTATATCAACTTTTTCTAGTGGGTTGTACAACACCGCCCCCCCGAATTAACAACTAAAATTTAACAACAAAACCAAAAAACAGGACACAAAGTCATGCCTGCCAAGCTATTAAGCCGCCGCTATATCTTTATTCTCATTGCTGCTCTAGGCATTCTTACCGCAGTCATCATTGTCAAATCTCGGCCCACTATGCA
>Ga0209707_1000953_pt1 | contig 16757 bp, 11 predicted proteins | sample EN4Hudsemesocosm_FD_184630 | JGI IMG/M metagenome (GOLD analysis project Ga0209707, IMG submission 184630) | Methane-oxidizing microbial communities from mesocosms in the Hudson Canyon - EN4B Hudson Canyon (SPAdes) (version 2) | ecosystem: Environmental > Aquatic > Marine > Cold seeps | place... | reverse complement strand
TGATGCCGCTCAGAAATTTTTATTAATTTTTCAAGGCTTAAATAAAAAAAGGCACGACTAGCTAGTCCAGTCAGTTCATCAGTATAAGCTAGCTGACGTATACGTTTTTGATCCTGCTCCCTCTCCATGATAATACCAGCAAGCCATGCTGCAGATTTTAAATCATTAGATTCTTCCTCATTTGGCAAAGCGGTATGATTGTAATACATACCAAAGGCACCTAATACTTTTCCTGAAGAGTTTTTAATGGGTTCAGACCAACAACAACGCATGCCATGAGGCAGGGCAACCTGTTTAATTTTGGCCCATTTAATATCTGTTTCAATATTTTCAACAAGTACACGTTTTCCTGTGTAAGTGGATGTTCCACATGAGCCAACGCAGGGTCCATTTTCCAGACCATTTACCGCATCACAATATTCTTTAGGTAAGCTAGGGGCCCCGCCATGCATAAGTTTATTGCCATGTAACTCTAGCATTGAACACCGCATCCCTGGATGACGTGCCTCATACATTAAGGCAATCGCATCATAGATATCTGATGCTGACTCCCCTAATGCAATCATCTCCAGAATTTTTGCATTTTTTTCATTGAATGATTCAGCTTTTTTACGCTGTGTAATATCAACATGTGTGCCAACTAAACGAATTGGTTTCCCATCGGACTCGCGATTAACTAGAAATCCACGGGATAAAACAAAAATATCATGACCATCCTTATGCTGCATTCGCATTTCAACTTCAAATGAATCTGCTCTGCCAGCCAAATATTCATGAACCTTTTCTATCACCATTTCCTTATCATCTATATTAACCAGGCTTTCCCAAGTATTAAATATATTATCAAGCTCACTCACTTCATAGCCCAGCATGCTTTTCCAGCGAGGCGAATAATAAGTTTCATCTGTTTCTAGATTCCAGTCCCATATCCCATCATTCGCTCCACGCATGGCAAGAGAAAAGCGCTCTTCATTTTTTAACAATTCAACGTATCGCTTTTCAGATAGTTGATTAGCGTTAGTCATGTCTACACGTAACTGTTGATTTTCTTTGCACAACTGAGGTTTGGATTTAATTATATCATTCATAAATAGTTCAATTATTAGAGTCCTTAGTGCATTTGCTAAAAAAACTTACTAATCAAAGATATATACTCGTAATTCACGGCTGGAAGAAAACCTCCCAATTCATAAAGCCTATCCATATTAAAGAGTAGACACATCAATCTTTACCATCTTTATCTAAGTAGACTATTAATGGTAATCTTATACTTACATAAGATACGATCTAGTGAATTGCTAGTCAACAAATAAACAGTATATGTAGTCAAAACACTACATATGTCAAAATAAATAAGGGATTCGATTGAAATAAAATATCGAAAAATGCCAGTGATATTGATACTAATTAAGTAAAATTTTAGTAACAATTCTCTAAATTATTTGCCAAATGTTATGTTATAACATATTATAATTATTCAATTATCCATCGAAATAGATTTCCATATGCTCAATTATCAATTTAATTTAACCTTGCTTGCTCTACTACTAATAAACCAGCAAGGCCATGCTGGCTCTGAGCATGTTCATGAACTGGATCAACTGATTATTAGCACACCTTTAAGTGACTCCACCTCTAACACTGCTTTACCTGTATCTATATTAAGTGGTGATGAATTACGCATGAAGGCAAGCTCGAGTGTTGGTGAAACATTAAAAAATGAACCGGGCATTTCCAGCCAGTCATTTGGACCTGGTGTGGGTCAGCCAGTGATCAGGGGGCAGTCTGGTTCTCGTGTCCATGTATTACAAAATGGCTTGGGAAGTCTTGATGTGTCTTCATTAAGCCCAGACCATGCCAATAGTACAGAGGCCTTGTGGGCAGATCGGATTGAAGTACTACGAGGGCCAGCCACGCTACTATACGGAAGTGGTGCTATTGGTGGCGTCGTCAATGTTCTGGATAATAGAATCCCTGCCAAATTGCCTGAATCAACGATTGAAGGCGCATTTGAACAGCGTTACAACACAGTTAATGAAGGTAAATCCAGCGCATTTAAGTTAGAGGGTGGGGCCGGCATGTTGGCATGGCATCTGGATGGATTTTACCGAGATAGCATCGATATGCAAATTTCTGATAGTGCCAATCTAGCTGAAAGCGATAACAGACTCGTTAATTCAAATGCCCGTGCTAAAAGCGGTACGGCCGGTTTTTCAATAGTTGATGATTCAGGATTTATTGGTTTTTCAATTAATCACTTAGACAATAACTATGGCATCCCAGCCGGTGATGGACACGAAGAAGATGATCATAATGATGAACATATAGTTCGCATCGATTTACAACAAACTCGCTATGATATGAAAGCCGAAATTAAGGAGCCACTGGCATTCGCTGAAAGTCTACGCCTCCGTTTGAGCTATAACGATTATCAGCATATTGAATTAGAAAATGCTGTGGCTGGAACGGTATTTAGTAATGAAGGTTTTGAAAGTCGAATGGAATTGATTCAGAAACCCTGGGCATTTTTTGATCATGGTGTAATAGGTGTACAAACTAAAAACAGTGAGCTCTCTGCCATTGGAGAAGAGTCTGTAATTCCAGAATCTGATATTGATTCATTTGGTTTTTTTACAGTGCAAGATATTCACACTGATCATTTAACCTATCAACTAGGCATGAGAGTGGAACAACAATGGATTGATCCCACGGGACGATCAGAAGTTTCCCACACACCTGTTAGTTTTTCGACATCTGCACTATGGAGCATTACAGAAGAGGATTCAATCAAATTAACCTTTTCCAGATCTGAACGCGCCCCCGATGTACAGGAATTATTTTCAAACGGCTTACACCATGCTTCAAGCAGTTATGATGTTGGAAACTCAAACCTGGATGTAGAAGTTTCACATAATATTGAGCTTGGTTTTCATATTGACCACGACTGGTTCCAGGCCGATATCAATTTGTATCAAAACTGGGTTGACGATTATATTAGCAAAATTAATAACGGCCAGTTTTTTGACACAGAGACAGAAAGTTTTTTAAATAACTGTACTGAAGATCACTGCTTTCCTGTTTTTAATGCACAACAACAAGATGCTGAATTTCAGGGCTTTGAGGTACAGGTGATTATTCCCGTACTCACCACCTCATACGGACAGTTAAACAGTGAACTTTTTGCTGATTATGTGCGAGGCCAGTTTAGTAATGGCGATGATATTCCACGCATGCCCCCGTTAAAATATGGCATGCAACTAGGCTGGGAACATACAGACTGGATGACTCAAATACGTATGACACGCGCAGAAAAACAGCGTAATGCTGGCTTAAATGAAACTAACACAGATGGTTACTGGTTACTGGATGTATCGGCTAATTATCGGTTTGGGATTTCCGAGCATGCCGATATCTTATTATTTGCAAAAGGTAATAATCTGCTTGATCAGGATATTCGACATTCTGTCTCTTATCTACGTAATAGTGCACCAGAAGCAGGCAGAGGTGCAGAAATGGGCATAAGGATAGAGTTTTAATGACTGACAAGATTGATAGCTCGTTACAGGATGCACAAAACCAATGCAACCAAACAGGTTTACGTTTAACGGATAAACGTTGCAAGGTTTTAAAAATACTTTTACAGGCAGATGAACCTTTGTCTGCCTATGATATTGCAGATCAATTTAAAACTGTTTTTGCTGAACCCTTATCTGCAATGTCAGCCTATCGTATGCTTGATTTTCTGATGCAAGCTAACCTAGTGCATAAGCTGGAAACCTCAAATCAATATTTGGCCTGTTCACATATTAGCTGTAAACATGACCATGAATTACCACAGTTTCTTATTTGTGATCAGTGCCATACCGTTAAAGAAATTGGTTTAGGCAAACAATTATTACAGGAACTTAAAGACAGTATAGAAAACACTGGCTTTGTATTGTCTAGTCAACAATTAGAATTACATGGCGTATGTGAGGCTTGTCGCGCTAAACAATCTGAGTGATATGATTTTTTGAGAGATACTGCTTGTGGGGGCTCCAAGCCGCAACCAAAACAAGAGCTGTCTTGGCGACTAGAACCCCCCTCCCTATTTTCTCAACGGACTTTTTGTTTTGTATTTCCCTTACTCAACTGATAGCAAATAAAGCAAAAAGAAATTTACCAATAACAACAAACCGCTCACCCCTTTCCAGAATTTCAAAGGATTACGTTCTATCAGTGGTATATCGGCTGTATCTTTTAAAAAGATTGAATTCGGAGTAGATAAATCATGTAAAAATTCCGAAAACGCCTCATAACGCCCTTGAGGTGAGATAGAACACGCTTTTTTTAGCGCGCCATCAATCCAAACTGGCACCATGGCATTTTTCTGAAAGCTTGGTACATATTTCAATTTAGCTAAATTTAACTTATTGGGCTTTTCTGGCATATCGCCACCATAAGGCAAGGCACCATTGATCATTTCATAGGTAATCACTGCCAATGAGTATAAATCTGATTTAGTGGTCCCTCTTTCACCTAAATGATATTCAGGCGCCGTATAATTCAGTGTTCCTAAAATATTCTCATCACCCTGTTCTAAAGGTGTCATTTCAGTAATCCCCGCAATTTTTACTGAACCAAAATCAATAATTTTGACCACACCATCACGGTCAATCATGATGTTTTCAGGTTTTAAATCCTGATGCAACATTTCCATACGATGAAAAGCACGCACACCACTGACAATTTGTTTAACAATTAACCTGATTTCTCTAATATAAGGCTTAGAGTGAGCATCCATCCACTCCCTTAAGGTTTGCCCTTCAATAAATTCAGTGGTGTAATAAATACAACTCTTCACTCGGTCTGAAGTTAAAACCTTAAGAACATGCTTGTGTTCGAGCCTTCTTCCCGCCCACTCTTCATGTAGAAAATGTTCTATATACTGGGTATCATCCTCATACGAAACAGACGGAGTTTTTAAAATAACCTGAGTGTTGGTCTTGGTATCAAACGCACGATAAATTTGAGTACGTTTACTGGCATGTAATTCTTCTTCAATTTTATAGCCATCAAGCACCATTCCTGCATCTAAAGGCGGAGGAAAAGGCAAGTTTGCATATTGGCGCAATAACTCATCTTCTTTTGCCAAGGGAATTTCATCGACCCTAAACAACTGACAACTTAAATTATCATCACTTTTATTATCGCTGGCATGCTGAACAATATTTTTTGCGATAACATCAAAGTCTTCATTGGATCGTAAAAAGGTTTTTAAAGTTTTTTCTGCGATAAAATCATGCACCCCATCGGTGCTCATAAAAAACACATCACCCTTTTCCAAAGGAAAACCTTTGTAGTCAACCTCTAGTCTTGGCTCTATGCCCATGGCACGGTTTAAGTAACTTTTTTCATCAGACACCCAAACTCGATGGTCTCGGGTCATTTGTTCCAGATTACCACGACGCAATCGATAGATGCGTGAATCACCAATATGAAACATATGAGCTGTAGTTGACTTAAGCACCAAGATACTCAAAGTACTGACCATGCCTTTAGCAGACTGATATCTTTGTTGTCCCTGGCTATATAACCAGGAATTTGTAGCCGATAAAATTTGCTGACCCGATTTTTTTACCGACCAGGAATCTGGCGTACTGAAATAATCACTTAAAAAACTCGCAACACAACAATGACTGGCTTCATGCCCTGCATCACTGCCACTCATCCCATCTGCAATCGCTACAGCAATCCCTTTATGAGTTAATTGAGTTCCTTCAGGAATTAATGCCCCTAAGAAATCTTCATTTCTTTCTTTTATTCCTTGGGTGCTATAAGTACCAAGGGTAATCTTAAGTTCAGGTTTTGCCATGTGAGTTTATCTGTAGGAGCGCCCGCCCTCGGCGCGAATAAATCATGCTATTAATACATTAATTGCGCCAAGGGCGAGCGCTGCGACCAACTATTAAGCCAGCTCGATCATTTCAACAGTACCATCGTCTTGCACTTCAACCATATGGCCTTTTGGTTCTTCAATAAACTGTACAGCGACTAAAACAATTAATGCTCCGCCAGCAATCACCATAAAAAAGACCGATGGTGAAACAAATGAAAGCACCGTCAAAAATAATACCGCCCCCACATTACCATAAGCTCCAACCATACCCGCAATTTGTCCAGTCATCCGTCTTTTAATTAATGGCACCATGGCGAATACTGCACCCTCACCTGCTTGCACAAAAAACGAACAGCACATTGTTAACATAATCACTGCATATAATGGCCAATCTGAAGTAATCAATGATAAGCAATAATAACCAACAGACAATCCAATAATAAAAATAGATAAAGACAACTTACGGCCAAACTTATCACTAATCCAGCCACCACCAGGACGTGCAATTAAATTCATAAACGCAAAACCCGATGCAGAAAGGCCCGCCTGAATTAAAGTAATACCTTGAGATTCATGAAAGGTCTCATAGAAAAACATAGGCAACATCGATACAACAGCAAGCTCAGAACCAAAAGTAATCAAATAAGCTAAATTCAAAATAGCGACTTGCTTAAATTTATACTTATGAATTTCATCAATCGGTTGCATAAGATGCTCTTCATTTACATGTACGATTTTATACACGTTATAAAAGAACAAGGTCCAAATACCGAAATAAATTAATAGTGCAGCAAAATCAGATAATAAACTAACGCCTGCAGGAGATAACTTCCAGGTTAATAAAGTTAACGTTGCATACAGGGGAATAGTCATCAGTATATAAAAGAATAAATCCCATATACTCGTCACTTCCATTGCCCCTGCTTTTTTAGGCTTAAAATACGTTGAGCCTTTAGGTGTATCAGTCACAGTAAAAAAGTAAATCACGGAATACACTAATGCAATCACACCCGTTGATGCAATCGCATAACGCCAGCCATCTTCTCCCCCGTAAATAAGTGCTAATGTTGGTAAACTCATTGCTGCGGCAGCCGATCCAAAGTTACCCCAACCACCATATATACCTTCGGCAATACCCACTTGTTTAGCAGGAAACCATTCACCTACCATCCGTATACCGATCACAAACCCAGCTCCGACAAAGCCTGATAAGAACCGCGCTAAAGCTAGCTGTTCAAAGCTATCGGCAAAAGCGAACATAAAGGTAGGTAAGCTGCCTAGCGCTAACAAGATTGAGTAGGTACGTTTAGGGCCAAATTTATCCACTAAAATACCAATAACAATTCTTGCCGGAATTGTTAATGCCACATTCAAAATTAAGATAGTCTTAATTTCGGCTTTACTCATACCCAGGCTATCAGCAATGATCAACATTAATGGTGCATGGCTAAACCAGACAACAAAAGATATAAAAAAAGCGACCCAGGTTGCATGAAGAATCTTCATCCTCCCAGAAAAAGAAAAAAAGTTTAATGATTGTGTGCTCATTTGACCTGCTCAATATAGTTTAACAATACACTTACCAAAGCATTAGTCATGCCAAAACACATAGGCCATTGTTTTTTAAAACTTAAATTAACTATCGGGCTATTTTTAAGATTATTCCCTTAACAAAATCAATGTAAAAGGTTAATTAGCTGCACCTTATAAAATTAAATATCACCAGATTAGTGCAGAGTTTCTTCGTTGGTTTTTTAGTCAATATGAATAGATTTTCCTTCTAAGTAACAATCCTTGACTGGGTAAATTTACATATTTGGGGCGCAGGCTTTAGCCTGCATTTGCTAGATAAAAATAAGCAGGCTAAAGAGGCTGTGAAAGTATTCTCTTTTTTACCTCCTCCTTTGGTGGGACTTTTACCAATAAATGCACATGATCTGGCTGAACATTTAACTCTACTAATTCACAACCTAAACGCTCCGCATAAATTCGAATACTTTTCGACACTTCAAAAGCTACTTTATCTGTCAATATTCGATAACGATATTTGGGCACCCAAACAATATGATACTGACAATGCCAAATCACATGTGATAACTTACTAAATCTGCTCATGTTATTACTCCTAATTAGTGTATGTTGTGGCGACAACACTTATTAGCTTACATGAGCAGTCCAATGCTCCTTCAGGCTATAGCCTACGAACCTACCCACGTCCACAGGACGTGGTTATAATGTTTAATATATTTTCCTGTGGGTATGGGGTGTTGGTTTATAAGGCTTATGCAACAGGACGTTGCAGCAGAGCTTATAGGGAAGTATTTACGCGTCCTTATAAACCAATACCCTATGCCTTCAGCCCTAAATTTGCTGAGTAGTTACAATATTTGTACATTATCTCTATGCTGCGGGACGCTGGCGCGTCCTTTATTGGTTCCCACGGGGCCCGTGGGAACCAGAAGTCTTTAAGTTTACTTAACTTCGATCATTTCTACAGTACCATCTTCTAGTACTTCTACCATATGCCCTGAAGGCTCATCTAAAAAGATAATGACCATTAAGAATACAAAGGCAGCTGTTCCTGCAATGGTCATAAAGAAAATATCGGTTGAGACAAATGAAAATACCGTTAGGAATGCTAGTCCACCCACATTACCAAAAGCGCCAACCATACCTGCAAATTGGCCCGTCATGCGTCGTTGAATTAATGGCACCATGGCGTAAACCGCACCTGACCCAGCTTTAGAAAAGATTCCAGCCAAAATAGTAGTTGCTACAACCAGCCATAAAGCCCAGTCAATGGTTACTGTACTTAGTAGAAAGAAACTGACTGCTGCACCACTGGTGACTATACCTAAGGTAATTTTTCGACCAATTTTATCACTTAACCAGCCACCAGCGGGTCTTGCAAACAAGTTAATTACGGGGTAAATACCAGCCAATATACCAGCTAGAATAGGTTCTACATTAAAGGTATCTACATAATATAAGGGCAACATGGACACAACCGCTAATTCTGCACCAAAAGTTAACATATAGGCCAAATCTAAAATCGCAATTTGTTTAAATTTATAGCGTTGAATTTCGGGGACTTCTGTTTCAAAAATAGGTTTATTGACTTGAATGATTTTCCATACTTGAAAAACATATAAAATTGCTAATACCGCATAAATGCCATATGCCATTGTTTCATCAATCCAGTGCATTTTTGCTGATAACTTCCATGTTAAAACCGCCAATGCAATATACATGGGAATGTTCATGATGATATACAGTAATAGATCACCTTTACTGGTGACCTCTAATGCACCCATTTTTTTTGGCTTAAAGTAAGTTGAGCCTTTGGGTGTATTAGAGACACTAAAATAGTAAATCACACCGTAAACAATTGCGATGGCACCTGTTATACCAATCGCATAACGCCAGCCATTTTCTGCACCAAAATAAAGTGCAACTGAAGGCAAAATGATTGCGGCACCCGCTGAACCAAAGTTACCCCATCCTCCATAGATCCCTTGCGCAATACCTGTTTGTCTTGCAGGGAACCATTCAGAAATCATCCGTATGCCGACTACAAAACCTGCACCCACAAATCCTGATAAAAAACGTACAATCGCTAATTGTTGATATGTTTGGGTAAATGCAAACCCTATACTAATCAATCCACCTAAAATCAAAATGGAAGAGAATAATTGTTTAGGTCCATATTTATCCACCAACATGCCAACTACTATTCGTGCGGGGATAGTTAGAGAGATATTTAAGATCAGCAGTACTTTGACTTCTTGCTCAGTCAAATGCATGGCATCACGAATAACCACCATCAGTGGCGCATGTGCAAACCAGACCATAAAACTTAAGAAAAAAGCAAACCAGGTCAGGTGTAATGTTTTAATTTCGGGTTTGTTAAATGCTAATAAATTTAATTTATTAGTAGACATGAATGTTCCTTATGAAGCGATAACAATTAACATTTACAAAGCATCAATCATGCCAACTTTAACATACTGTTCCTGATGTCATTAAATTAAGGATAATGTAGCTTGGGTAGCTGTAGCGTAACCCGACAAATCCTTGAAAAATGATGGGTAACACTATCGCTCACCCACCCTACAGAAGATAAATCCTCTTAACTTACTGGCATTGATACTGACCCTATAAATAATCATAACAGCGAAAGGGAAAGAATGATAAGTAGAGTAAAACAGGTAAGCAGCAATATCATTAAGTTAAGCATAGGGGCGCTGGCTTCAGCCTGCTTTTTTGTATTTACCCCATGAAGGCTAAAGCCTTCGCCCCAAAAGATAGTCTATAACAACCACATCAATGTTTAAGGACCTTCTATAGCTCAATACTGTTGACTTAGAAAATGAGGCTTTAGCCTCGTATGTTTCAGGGCAGGCGAGGCTAAAGAGGCTGTGAAAGTATTGGCTTTTAGCTCCCCTCTTTGGAAAAGAGGGGTTGGGGGAGATTTTATTATAAAAATAATTAATTTAATATCAATGGGTTACTGATTTACAAAATCCCCCTCTATCCCCCTTTTCCAAAGGGGGAGGTCAAAAAGAGAATACTTTCACAGCCTCTAAAACCTCACTTCCTGACATGCTAGGCTTAGACAAGGCAGCCCTGTTTACTTAACTCGAGAGTATAAGAGTCATTTTCACCTATTTTCGCACCAATACAGTGCACACTATTGCAATAATAATCATCAACAAGATAAAAGAAATACCTTTCTAGAATACAACTGGGGCACGTTCGAATAAAGGAAGACACCTTTCATTGTGAAACACTTTATTTGGCTGGCGTAGATCAAATAAAAATCCAGATATTTCTGAATAGTTTATAACGGGTTCCTGATTACGTATCACTCTCCGCCAGTTTTAATTTGAATGAGGAACAGGTAGGAGCTTCCGCCCATGGCGCGATGATAATTGGCAATTTTTAGAGCAAAGCGTTTATTTTATATCGCGCCGAGGGCGGACGCTCCTACAACAATAGTTATCTTGGAACTCATTCAAGTATCATTTGTTGCTCCCACCTTGCCTCAACATATATTCTGGGGCGGTTTATATTGCTTGGTGCCTAATAAATTAGCTCTTTCAACTGGGCTGATAATTTCCACAATCCTTTAATAAACCTCATTCAGCACACTTTCTGTGCACCATTTGTTACTGCGCACCAAAAACAACAACACATCTTTTATACTGTCGTATTAAAGAACTGAGTTACTATGCTAAACAAAGCTTTAAACACCGTCGCACAACTTAGAGCAAGCAACGCACCACAATAAAGCACGGATTCGTCTAATTTCAATAAAACCAGACTTAATCCCTCAAAATACAACAACTTGAGAAATGGCACACTATGTGCTTTAAAAAATGTAAATAAGACTACCTATTTAAATAGAGGATTGCATGAGCAAAAAACAAACGCTAGTTGTTATCGGTAATGGCATGGTCGGGCATAATTTTTTAGAAAGCCTTGTTGCTAGCGCTATTAAAGACAATTACGAGATTGTAACTTTCTGCGAGGAAATACGCCCCGCCTATGATCGTGTACATTTAACTGAATTCTTTTCAGGTAAATCTGCCGAAGATTTGTCGATGGTTACCGAAGGTTTTTTTGAAGATAATAATATAAAGATCCATCTTGGTGATAAAGCCGCCAGTATTGATAAAGCTAAAAAAATTGTTACTTCAGAAAAAGGTGTCGCAATCAGTTATGACAAACTGGTTTTAGCAACCGGCTCGTATGCTTTTGTTCCGCCTGTTGAAGGACATGACAGGGAAAACTGCTTTGTTTATCGTACCATTGAAGATCTTGAAGCATTAACCACCGCGGCTAAAGATGCAAAAGTCGGCGCCGTTGTGGGTGGTGGCTTATTAGGTTTAGAAGCTGCAAAAGCACTAAAAGACTTAAAGCTTCAAACCAATGTGATTCAATTTTCACCCCGACTAATGTCAGCCCAGCTTGATGCAGGTGGCGCTCAAATGTTAGCGGATAAAATTGAAGCACTAGATATTTCAGTTTTACCGAGTAAAAACACCCAAAAAATTGTTGATGGCACTGAATGCAAACATAAAATGTTGTTTGCTGATGGAACAAACCTAGAAACAGACATTATCTTGTTCTCAGCAGGTATCCGTCCTCGTGATGAAATCGCACGTAAAAGTGGTATCGAAGTGGGTGCGCGTGGCGGCATCGTGATTGATGATCAATGTAAAACATCTGATCCTGATATTTATGCGATTGGCGAATGTGCTGTCTGGAAAGGTCAAACCTTTGGTCTGGTTGCACCTGGCTACAACATGGCCCGCACAGTGGTCGCACATCTGGCAGAACAGGAAGCCAATTTTGCTGGTGCAGATATGAGTACCAAGTTAAAACTGAACGGTATTGATGTGGCCAGTATTGGAGATGCTCATGCCAAGACTGAAGGCGCTTTGGTTTATACTTACCAGAATGGTGCAGATGAAATATATAAGCGCCTGGTTGTTAGTCAAGACAAAAAGAAACTGCTAGGTGCAGTTTTAGTCGGCGATGCCTCTGGTTACGGTACTTTATTACAATACGCCTTAAATAGCATTGATTTACCCGAGCATCCAGACAGTTTAATTTTACCAGGTCGCTCTGATGAATCTGTAGGCTTAGGTCCTGATGCCCTGCCCGCTTCCGCTCAAATATGTTCTTGTTTTGATGTGACCAAAGGTCAAATTTGTTCAGCGATTGAAAATGGCTGTTCATCCATGGCATCGTTAAAATCTGAGACCAAAGCTGCATCTGGCTGTGGTGGTTGTTCTGCCTTATTAAAATCAGTTTTAGATAGTGAGCTGGAAAAATCAGGTGTTGCTGTTAACACTGATATTTGTGAACATTTTGCCCATACGCGTCGTGATTTATACAACATCATCATGGTTGAAGATATCAAAGACTTTGATACCTTATTAGAAAGACATGGTAATGGCGGCAATGGCTGTGAAGTCTGTAAACAAGCAGTCGGGTCTATCCTGGCTTCATACTGGAATGATTACATTCTTAAAACAGAACATCTTAGCCTGCAAGATACCAACGATACCTTTTTAGCAAATATGCAAAAAGATGGTACTTATTCTGTCGTCCCCCGTATGACGGGCGGAGAAGTCACACCGGATGGTTTAATTGCCATAGGTGAGATTGCTAAAAAATATAAACTTTATACTAAAGTAACAGGCGGACAACGTGTGGATTTATTTGGTGCACGTGTCGATCAACTGCCTTTAATCTGGGAAGAATTAATTGCAGCAGGCTTTGAATCCGGCCACGCCTACGGTAAATCATTAAGAACTGTTAAATCCTGTGTTGGTAGCACCTGGTGTCGTTTTGGTGTTGATGACAGTGTTGGCCTGGCCGTTGAACTGGAAAACCGATACAAAGGTTTACGTGCACCCCATAAAATCAAATTTGCTGTTTCTGGTTGTACCCGAGAATGTGCAGAAGCACAGAGTAAAGATATTGGTGTGATTGCAACAGAAGGCGGCTGGAATTTGTACGTTTGTGGTAATGGTGGCATGAAGCCGCGTCACGCTGATTTATTTGCTACCAATTTAGATAAAGAAACCTTAATTAAATATATTGACCGCGTATTAACTTTTTATGTACGCTCAGCCGATCGTCTACAACGGACTTCGGTTTGGATGGAAAATATGGAAGGTGGTTTAGACTATCTAAAATCAATTGTTATTGATGATAGATTAGGTATCTGTGACTCACTGGAAACACAAATGCAGCATGTGGTTAATAATTACCAATGTGAGTGGAAAACAACGATTGCAGATGAATCTAAACTAAAACGTTTCCGTACCTTTATCAATAGTGATAAAACAGATGAAAACATCTTGTTTGTTGAAGAGCGCGGTCAAATCAGGCCAGCGAATGAAGAAGAGCGCCAACATATGGCAGTAACGGAGGAAGCGTAATGACTAAATGGATTGATATATGTTCTGCTGATGACTTGCAAGCTGACTCAGGCGTCTGTGCTTTAGTAGAAAACAGACAAATCGCTATATTTTATTTAGCTAAAGAAAATGCCGTTTATGCGATAAATAATTACGACCCTTTTGGTAAAGTACATGTTTTATCTCGTGGTTTATTAGGTGATATTAAAGGCGAACCCATGATCTGCTCACCTTTATATAAACAACATTACAGCCTGTTAACAGGTGTTTGTTTTGAAGATGAAACGGTTAAAAATGATGTCTATGCGATTCGTATAGAAAACAATCGCGTAGAAATCAGCATAGAGGGATAACACAATGAATTACACATATTATATTACTGACGTTTTCACTAATCAGGCATTTAATGGTGCACAAGTCGCCGTTTTCCCTGAGGTAGAAGACCTAAGTAATTTACAAATGTCTTTAATTGCACGTGAATTAAATCTGACAGAAACCGTTTTTTTATCAAAAATAGAAAATAAAGACAATCATTTTCGAATGAAAATGTTCTCACCATCAGGTGAAATTGATACAGCGGGTCATCCTATTATTGCAGCAGCATACACACTAGCTTCGTGTGATAAATTAAATGTAAGCGATGGTTATACTCCCGTTATATTCCATCAAAATGCTGGCGAAATTCAAGCTAACGTAACTTTTGCTGATAACAAACCTAATTTCATCCAATATAATCGCAAAGTCTCCCCTATTGTGGATTATTTCACCCCGACTGAAGCTGAATCAGCTAGCTTTTTAGGCATTGATTCCGCCTATATTGATAATAAAAAATATTCAACTCGCCTGGTTTCTTGTGGTGTACCTTATTTGGTCATCCCAACTTTTTACTATGAAACTCTACGCGAAGCCAAGTTTGACGTTGCTGCCTGGAGTCAATCCATAGCTCCGCAATTAGCAGCACAAGAAATTTTATTAGTTTCACCAAAAACACCGTCTCAGGACTCTGATTTTGCTGTCCGCCTGGTTGGGCCGAACATTGCTTTCAATGAAGATCCACCGGTTGGCTCATCAATTCCCGCATTAGCTGCCTTTTTATGTTCTTTCGACCATATGCAAAAAGGGACTTATACTTTTTCTGTGCAAAGAGGGGACGAAAAAACACGCCGAAGTATTATTAACCTGGAAATGGATCATAAAGGTGAAGACACGCTAAACCTTAGGGTTGGTGGTGAAGCGGTTATGGTCTCTGAAGGCCAGTTTACTTTTAGCTAAGAAGCAAACTAATCACATAAGGGAGCAGGAAAGAAATAATTGTCCGATATTGGGCAGGATTTTTGTTTGTCTTCAGTGGGGTGGCAACAGGCGCATAGTAAGCTATGTAAAGTTACCACCTCACTGAAGGCGGACAAAAAGACCAGCAAGATTGGATGATTGTTTTTTCCCACTCCCTAAGTTGGCATTGATAAAAACGTTGTCAGCGCTGATAGATATAGTTCTAAAGAGCAATAAAAACTGAATTTTATTGCAGGGTGGAAAAGCGATAGAGACTGTGAAAGTATTCGGCTTTAGCTCCCCTCTTTGGAAAAGAGGGGTTGGGGGAGATTTTATTATAAAAATAAAGCCTTTAATATCAGTGCGTTATTATTTTATAAAATCCCCCTCTATCCCCCTTTTTCAAAGGGGGAGGTCAAAAAGGGAATACTTTCACAGTCTCGATAGCGCATTCCGCCTTCAAATCACGGGTTAAAAGCTAATCATGAATCAAAATCCTGACCCTGAATTTTATAGAGAGAGGGAGGGGTAATAAATCACATTTTCAAAGGTATTGAATTACATATTTTTAAGCATTTTGTTTGTATCATCAAACCATGGATAAACAAAAGTTTTAAGAATTAAGGGGAATTCAAATGTCTAAATTAACCCAAGAACGTTATGCTTTTATTGAACTTCTACATGAAGTGTTTATTAGAAGAACTGGTCATGGTGCATTTGCCTATATCTCAATTACAGAGGCAATGGAGTTATTTGAACAATTTCTAATTACCAACGAAGCAGCCCAACCATTTATTAATCGTTTTGTGCGTTCAGTTTAATTTTAGCAAACCACATATGATCTGTAGGTTAAGTTTAGGGACGAAACCTAACTTAATCTCGTAATACCAAAATGCTAAGGTTCCTTTCGTTACCCCAACCGAGCTGAAATTCGCGATTTTTTTGACCCCGATATTGTTCTTGAATTTCAAGTTGGCTGACAGCGTAAGCAGGCACTTCTTCCACGCTAGTCCTGCATCAACATTATTGTGAAGGATACTGTAGAGCGGACTTTAGTCCGCCCTACAAATTATCCCCCTCATTACAGCAAACAAGAAGCCTCTCGTTCAGCGTATAGTTTTTTCATTGCTTGATAGATTTTCACTGCATCCATATCAGGCAGGACACGTGAGGCTTGTTGCACCTTGGTAAACGGCTGTACAGTCTCAATCCAGGATTTATTTTCAATGGCAAACACGGCACGCAATGCGGCACCCAAGGCCGCGCTATTTGAAGTCGTCTGCAAAACATCAACAGGACAGCCAAATACATTGGCCATAATCTGTAGTATCGCTGTGTTTTGTGAAGCACCGCCCGTAGCACGAATCGATGAGGGCTCTAGTCCAGCTGCTGTCGCATGATTGCTCATCGCCATCATCTGGGCTTCTATCACTGCCCGACAATTGGCAGCTATCTCTGTTGATTGCAGTGAAAACCGATGCACCCTGCCCTTCTCCACTTTAGGCACGATTTCACTGTCGAACCAGGGTAGCATCATGGCCCCCTGATTTCCCGGAACCGTTGCATCCAGACGGGCACTAAACTGCTCCCAAGTCAGTTGAAATTGTTGGCGTATAGATTCACGTGCCAGCGCACCGTTTTTGAAACACAGCAAAGACATATAATCCAGCGTG
>Ga0209707_1000952_pt1 | contig 16761 bp, 11 predicted proteins | sample EN4Hudsemesocosm_FD_184630 | JGI IMG/M metagenome (GOLD analysis project Ga0209707, IMG submission 184630) | Methane-oxidizing microbial communities from mesocosms in the Hudson Canyon - EN4B Hudson Canyon (SPAdes) (version 2) | ecosystem: Environmental > Aquatic > Marine > Cold seeps | place... | reverse complement strand
GACAACCTTAAGTTTGTTGTTGAGCTTATCAACCCAGTAGCGATGGACGAAGGTTTACGCTTCGCAATCCGTGAAGGTGGTCGTACTGTTGGTGCTGGTGTTGTATCTAAAATCATCGCTTAATAGCGAGTTTTAATACTCACTTAAAAAGGTCGCGTAAGCGGCCTTTTTTGTGCCTGTTATTAAGTGGTACTAAATAATGATGGCAACTATAGAGCTCGGTAATGCAAAATCAAATCCTTTGTAACTTTCTAGGAATGGTATCAGTAATAATTCGGGATATCATGAATTTGCTTTATAATGGGTGCAACCATGGTAATACACTTAATAAATAATGATTTGTGAAGGTGTAATAAAGGGTAAAGCACTTCTCGTATTATAAAAAAAATAGTAATTATCCTTTTGAGTGGAAAATGTAGAGAAATAGTCCTTGAGTATAGCGCATGGCTGAGTATAATAGCGCCTCACTTCTAGAGTATCTCTTAATTCCCAAACAACTAAGATTCACTCGGTAAGTGTAAATAAAGATTGATTGGCTTTATGTCATGAAGATCAAATAGGGGTGTAGTTCCAATTGGTAGAACAGCGGTCTCCAAAACCGATGGTTGGGAGTTCGAATCTCTCCACCCCTGCCATATTATAGAAGAGTGCTTTTAATTAAGTGCTTTGTTAAGAAGTTTAACCTCGTTAGTTTCGGGGTTGTGTTGTCTTTGAATAGACGAGTAATCACAGGTTATAATTATGAATGCAAGTACAGAAAACCAACCTAGCGGTTCTCTAGATACATTAAAATGGGGAATTATATTTCTTTTTTTAGCTGGCGCAGTTGCTGGTAACTATGTGTTTGGTGAAGAGTCAGTTTTATTAAGAGCAGTGGGTGTTGTCATTGCTGTAATTATCGCCGGCTTAATTGCTGTGCAAACTGAGAAAGGCCGTACCGCGTTAACATTTGCTAAAGAAGCACGCACTGAAGTTCGTAAAGTTGTTTGGCCTACACGTCAAGAAGCTATTCAAACTACGGGTATTGTTTTATTTGTAACCTTTTTGATGTCAATTCTTCTTTATCTTCTTGATTCTGCTTTATTTTGGGTCGTTGGTTTAGTTACGGGTTTACAGGTGTAATGATGACGGATAAAAAAATGAACGAAGAAAGCGGCGTTGATGAAAATGCTATTGAAGAAATTAGCGTAGTAGAAGCTGCTGAAAAAGCGGTTAATACTAATCCAAAACTACGTTGGTATGTTGTTCAAGCATTTTCGGGTTATGAAGCTCGTGTACAAAAAACTTTAGTTGAGCATATCGAAATTCAAGGCTTACAAAGTATGTTTGGCCAAATTTTGGTACCAACTGAAGAAGTTGTAGAGATGCGTGCTGGACAAAAACGTAAAAGTTCTCGTAAATTTTTCCCTGGCTATGTTCTAGTTCAAATGGAAATGGACGTTGAAGCATGGCATTTGGTGAAAAGTGTACCGCGCGTACTTGGTTTTATTGGTGGCACTAAAGAGCGTCCTGCTCCTATTACTCAAAAAGAAGCTGATCGTATTTTACACCGCTTAGTTGATACTGATAAGCCGAAACCTAAAACCTTGTTTGAACCAGGTGAAGTGGTACGCGTTATCGACGGACCATTTGCCGACTTTAACGGTGTTGTTGAAGAGCTAGATTATGAGAAGAACCGTATTAAAGTTTCTGTTCTTATCTTTGGTCGCTCAACACCCGTTGATCTTGAATTTGGTCAAGTTGAGAAAGGTTAGCAACGATAGTTACTAATCATTGGTTAATAGCTAAGAAATAAAATACTAAAGGTCGCATAGCGGCCTTTTTTGTTGTTGGAGATAAAAAACACTTGAAAGCTAATAGTTGATTAATATATAATCCGCTGCCGCGTTTTTTTAGCACGGCCTAAAGTCATCTTTTTTAACTCAAATTGTTAGTTAAGGGGCTCTAGTAAACAGGGAAGCGAAATTGCTCCGGCAATGACTCGCGCTAACTACCCACAATAAAGGTATTAAAAAATGGCTAAGAAAGTCCAAGCTTTAATCAAGCTACAAGTAGCTGCAGGTGCAGCTAACCCGTCACCACCAGTTGGTCCTGCATTAGGTCAACATGGTGTTAACATCATGGAATTCTGTAAAGCGTTTAACGCAAAAACAGATTCTTTAGAAAAAGGCGCTCCAGTACCAGTTGTAATTACTGTGTATAACGATCGTTCTTTTACTTTCGAAACAAAAACACCACCTGCTTCTTACTTATTGAAAAAAGCAGCTGGTATCAAAAGCGGCTCTGGTCGTCCTAACACTGAAAAAGTTGGTACTGTAACTACAGCTCAACTTGAAGAAATTGTTAAGACAAAAGAACCTGATCTTACTGCTGGCTCTATGGAAGCTGCAGTGCGTACCATTGCGGGTTCTGCTCGTTCAATGGGTTTAGTGGTAGAGGACTAATCAATGACTAAATTATCAAAACGCGCTCGTCTTGCACGTGAGAAAGTAGACGTATTAAAAGAATATGAAATCAGCGAAGCAATCGACCTTTTAAAAGAATTAGCAACTGCTAAATTCCGTGAAGGCGTTGATGTTGCTGTTAATCTTGGTATTGATGCACGTAAATCTGACCAAAACGTTCGTGGTGCAACTGTACTACCTAACGGTACTGGTCGTGAAGTACGTGTTGCTGTATTTACACAAGGCGCTAATGCTGAAAAAGCAAAAGAAGCCGGTGCAGATATCGTAGGTATGGAAGACTTAGCAGAGCTAGTTAAGAAAGGCGAAATGAACTTTGATGTTGTTATCGCTTCTCCTGACGCTATGCGTGTTGTTGGTCAACTAGGTCAAATCTTAGGCCCTCGTGGTTTAATGCCTAACCCTAAAGTTGGTACAGTAACTCCTGACGTAGCTGGCGCTGTTAAAAACGCTAAGTCTGGTCAGATTCGCTACCGCAACGACAAAAACGGCATCATCCATACTACTATTGGTAAGGCTGATTTCGAAAACGCTCAACTACAAGAGAATCTTGAAGCATTATTGGAAGCTTTGAAAAAAGCTAAACCAGCAAATGCTAAAGGTGCTTTTATCAAGAAAATTTCACTTTCATCTACGATGGGTGCTGGCATTGCCATTAACCAATCTAGTTTGACTCAAGCTTAATTTATTAAATAAATTAGCCAAGTGTTCTTGAAAGGCGTTTTTCTGTAAAGTAATTGCTAAAGTAAATGCTTTACAGTGGCGAAATTATAAACTATAATTTCGCCCCTTAAATTTTGGTAGGAGCTATGTAATTCCTTAGTGGTTTTTCTTAGAAAAACGGCTAACTACATAGCCCCCGTCCAAGACCGTAGGAGGATTTATTGGATAAGTTAACCTTCTGGTTGGCCAATGAAGATAAAAACTTAATATTTCCTACGTAGATGGTGATTACCCAGATATTTTTTCCTTAAATTCTGGTCCTCGCCGTAACGGCTTAGAATACAATTACGTATTCTAGGGATTGTAAATACCGGCGCTTATATTAACTATATGCCCGGTGAACCAGGAGTTAAAGCCAATGGCTATCAATCTTGATGACAAAAAAGCAATTGTTGCTGAAGTTCAAGAAGCTGCTAGTGGCGCTCAATCAGTTGTAATCGCGGATGCCCGTGGTGTAACAGTTGAAGCAATTACTGTATTGCGTAAGCAAGCACGTGAAAATGGCGTATGGATGAAAGTTGTCCGTAACACATTAGCTCGTCGTGCAGTAGAAGGTACTGAATTTGAATGCGTTTCTGACGTATTAAAAGGCCCTTCATTAGTTGCTTTTTCAACTGACCACCCAGGTGCTGCTGCACGTTTATTCACAGATTTCGCTAAAGCTAACGAAAACTTTGAATTAAAAGCAGCTGCATTTGAAGGTAACGCAGTAGACGTAAATATGTTAGCGAAGCTACCTACTTACGACGAAGCGATTTCACGTTTGATGAGTGTTATGAAAGAAGCATCTGCAGGCAAATTAGCTCGCACGATTGCTGCAGTACGCGATCAGAAAGAACAAGAAGCTGCATAGGTTATTTAAGCTTATTGCTTAAAGCCCAGTTTTTTGTATTTATAGTTATTTCAAACAGGACTTTATTCCTTAATTAAGAAAGGTAAATAAAGACTGTTTATTAAACATTAGGAAATTATAGTATGTCTATTTCTAAAGACGATATCTTAAACGCAGTTGCTGAAATGTCAGTAATGGACGTTGTTGCTTTAATCGAAGCAATGGAAGAAAAATTTGGCGTATCTGCTTCTGCAGCTGTTGCTGTTGCTGGCGGCGACGCTGGTGGTGCTGCTGAAGAACAAACTGAATTTAACGTTGTTATGACTAGCTTCGGTGAGAAGAAAGTTGCAGTAATCAAAGCAGTTCGTGGCGCTACAGGTTTAGGCCTTAAAGAAGCTAAAACTTTAGTTGAAGCTCTTGGTACTGTTAAAGAAGGCGTTGACAAAGCTGAAGCAGATGAGCTTGTTAAACTTCTTGAAGAAGCTGGCGCTTCTGTTGAGATCAAATAATCTGTTTAACAATAGATTATTAGCCTGAAAAGGCGATGGCTGGTGATTTTAACGTCACCGGCCTTTTTGCGCTAAATTAATTGGTTTTTTTTTAAACCAAAACAGTGCATTATTTGATGTTTAGACGTAAATGTCATAGCAATACCCTGTTTGTGTGTTCAAAAGCATAAGTGATTATTCTTTTGGACATTACATACAGATTCGGCCAACACCAGCAAGCTGAGGAACCCCATGGCTTACTCATACTTTGAGAAGAAGCGAATTAGAAAGGACTTTGGTAAAAGTACACAGGTAATGGATTATCCATTCTTGTTGTCCATCCAACTCGAATCTTTCCGCAAGTTTATTGATATCGATCCAACAGGTGAAACAGGCTTAGAAGCCGCGTTTCGTTCTATTTTTCCAATTAAGGCCTATTCTGGAGCGTCAGAATTACAATATGTCAGCTATCGTTTAGGTGAACCGTTATTTGATGTTAAAGAATGTCAAATACGTGGTGTTACATATTCAGCTTCTCTGCGCGTTAAGTTGCGTTTAGTTGTTTATGATAAAGAAGCACCAGCAGGTACTGTAAAAGATATCAAAGAACAAGAAGTGTACATGGGTGAAATCCCATTAATGACTGATAACGGTACATTCGTCATTAATGGTACTGAGCGTGTAATCGTATCTCAATTACATCGTTCTCCTGGCGTATTCTTTGACCATGATAAAGGTAAAACACATTCATCTGGTAAAGTGTTATATAACGCACGTGTTATTCCATACCGTGGTTCATGGTTAGATTTTGAATTTGACCCGAAAGACAATTTATTTGTTCGTATAGATCGTCGTCGTAAATTACCTGCGTCGATAATTTTACGTGCATTAGAGTTCTCTACAGAAGAAATCTTAGACATGTTCTATGATACAACTGACTTTGTAATCAAAGGCGATAAGTTGATCATGGATTTAATTCCTGAGCGTCTTCGTGGTGAAACTGCTACATTTGACATTACCCTGAAAAATGGTGATGTATTGGTTGAGCAAGGTCGTCGTATTACTGCTCGACATATCCGTTCTTTATCAAAAGAGAAAATGGATAAACTAGAAGTTCCTGCTGAATATATTGTTGATAAAGTTTTATCTAAAGCTTACATCGATGAATCTACAGGTGAAGTGATTGCTGAAGCAAATGCTCAAATTACATTAGAGTTATTAGCAGAACTTAGCCAAGCAGGTCATAAAGTATTATCTACTTTATACATGAATGAATTTGATGTTGGTTCATACATGTCTGATACCATCCGTGTTGACAGTTCAACTAACAAGCTTGAAGCTTTAGTTGAAATTTATCGCATGATGCGCCCAGGCGAGCCACCAACAAAAGATGCTGCTGAAGGATTGTTTAATAACTTATTCTTCTCATTAGAGCGTTATGACTTATCAACGGTAGGTCGTATGAAGTTCAACCGTCGTGTTGGTAACGCAGATGATGTAGGCACTGGCATATTATCTAAAGAAGACGTTATCTCGGTTATGAAAACCTTAATTGGTATTCGTGATGGTAAAGGTGAAGTCGATGATATCGATCACTTAGGTAACCGTCGTATTCGTTCTGTGGGCGAAATGGCAGAAAACCAATTCCGTGTTGGTTTAGTTCGTGTTGAACGTGCAGTACGTGAACGTTTAAGTCTTGGTGACTTAGATGCGATTATGCCGCAAGATTTAATCAACGCAAAACCTATCTCTGCAGCAGTTAAAGAATTCTTTGGCTCTTCACAGTTATCACAGTTTATGGATCAGAATAACCCGTTATCTGAAGTTACTCATAAACGTCGTATCTCTGCGTTAGGCCCAGGTGGTTTGACACGTGAACGTGCAGGTTTTGAAGTTCGAGATGTACATCCAACCCATTACGGTCGTGTATGTCCTATCGAAACACCAGAAGGACCAAACATCGGTCTAATCAACTCACTTTCTTGTTATGCAAGAACAAACGACTATGGTTTCTTAGAAACGCCATATCGTCGTGTTGTTGATGGTTTAGTTACTGATGATATTGATTACTTATCAGCGATTGAAGAAGGTACTTTTGTTATTGCACAAGCGAGTGCAGAAACAGATGATAACAAAAAATTAAGTGAAGACTTAGTTAACTGTCGTCATAAAAACGAATTTACTTTAATGTCTGCTGAACATGTTCAGTATATGGATGTATCTCCACAACAAATCGTATCTGTTGCGGCATCACTAATACCATTCCTTGAGCACGATGATGCTAACCGGGCACTAATGGGCTCGAACATGCAACGTCAAGCTGTTCCAACACTTATCGTTGATAAGCCTCTTGTTGGTACCGGTATGGAAAAAGTAGTTGCGGTAGATTCAGGTGTAACAGCAGTCGCTAAACGTGGTGGTGTTGTTACTTTTGTTGATGCATCACGTATCGTAGTTAAAGTGAATGAAAATGAAATGCATGCTGGTGAAGCAGGTATTGATATTTACAACTTAACTAAATATACCCGTTCAAACCAAAACACTTGTATCAACCAACGTCCAGTATGTCGTATGGGTGAACCTGTTGTTCGTGGTGATGTTTTAGCTGATGGTCCTTCAACGGACATGGGTGAATTAGCCCTAGGCCAAAACATGCGCATCGCATTCATGCCTTGGAATGGTTATAACTTTGAGGATTCTATCTTATTCTCAGAACGCGTAGCTATTGATGATCGTTTCACGACTATTCACATTCAAGAGTTAACCTGTATCGCTCGTGATACTAAGTTAGGCTCTGAAGAAATTACTTCTGATATTCCAAATGTTGGCGAATCAGCTCTATCTAAATTAGATGAAGCAGGTGTTGTTTACATTGGTGCTGAAGTAAATGGTGGCGATATATTAGTTGGTAAAGTTACACCTAAAGGCGAAACTCAACTTACGCCGGAAGAAAAACTTTTACGAGCAATTTTTGGTGAAAAAGCGGCTGATGTTAAAGACAGCTCTTTACGTGTACCAAACTCAGTTAAAGGTACTATCATCGACGTTCAAATCTTTACTCGCGATGGCGTAGAAAAAGATAAACGTGCTGTTGAAATCGAAGAAATACAATTGAAAGAAGTTAAGAAAGATCTTGGCGACGAATTCAGTATTCTTGAAGATGGTATTTATGCTCGTGCTAAAAAATTACTACTTGAAGCTGGCTTAAATGAAGCTGATCTTACTGGTATGTCTCGTGCAAACTGGTTAGTTCAAAACTTGTCTGACGAAGGTCAACAAGCTGAGCTTGAGCAAATCGCTGAACAGTACGACAACATTAAAGCTGATTACGATAAAAAGTATGAAATTAAACGTCGTAAGATCACTCAAGGCGATGACCTAGCTCCAGGCGTTCTTAAAATTGTTAAAGTTTATTTAGCGATTAAACGTCGCATTCAGCCAGGTGATAAAATGGCTGGTCGTCATGGTAACAAAGGTGTTATTTCAAACGTAGTACCTGTTGAAGATATGCCACACGATGAGCACGGTGTTCCAGTTGATGTTGTACTTAACCCGTTAGGTGTTCCATCGCGAATGAACATTGGTCAGATCTTAGAAACTCATCTAGGTATGGCTGCCCGTGGTATCGGTGAAAAAATCAACCGCATGCTTGAAGCACAAGAGAAAATGACTAAGTTACGTAGCTTCTTACAAGAAGTTTACAACTCAGGTACGTCTCGTCAGGAAGTTGATATTTCATCTTTCTCTGATGACGAAGTGATGCGCTTAGCAAATAACTTACGTGCAGGTCTACCTACAGCAACACCAGTATTTGATGGTGCAGTAGAGCAAGAGATTCGTGATTTATTCAAATTAGCGGATATGCCTGAAAGTGGTCAGTTTATCTTAACTGATGGCCGAACAGGTCGTGAATTTGAACGTCCAGTAACCGTCGGTTACATGTATATGTTAAAACTAAATCACTTGGTTGATGACAAAATGCATGCACGTTCAACCGGTTCTTACTCATTAGTTACTCAACAACCACTTGGCGGTAAAGCGCAATTTGGTGGTCAACGTTTCGGTGAGATGGAAGTATGGGCGCTAGAAGCATATGGTGCAGCGTATACGTTGCAAGAAATGCTTACCGTTAAGTCAGATGATGTTGCTGGTCGTACTAAGATGTATAAAAACTTAGTTGACGGTGATCATCGTATGGATCCAGGAATTCCTGAGTCATTCAACGTATTGTTGAAAGAAATTCGTTCGTTAGGTATTAACATCGAATTATCTCAGGATTAATTGAATTTATTCAATTCCTAAAGCTGACAAGTCAGTACATGGAGAGAACAGTTTAATCGTTCTCTCCCGTATTTAACTCCGACAGGAGAAGAGTGTGAAAGATTTACTTAAGTTTCTTAAGCAACAAAATCAAACAGAAGAATTCGATGGTATTCGCATTGGATTAGCATCACCAGATTTGATCCGTTCATGGTCATTTGGTGAAGTAAAAAAACCTGAAACGATTAACTACCGTACGTTCAAACCAGAACGTGATGGATTGTTTTGTGCCCGTATTTTTGGCCCAGTTAAAGATTACGAATGTCTTTGTGGCAAATACAAGCGCTTAAAACACCGTGGTGTTATTTGTGAAAAATGTGGCGTAGAAGTTACCTTGACTAAAGTTCGTCGTGACCGTATGGGTCATATCGAATTAGCAAGCCCTGTAGCACACATTTGGTTCTTAAAATCATTACCATCGCGTATTGGTTTATTACTTGATATGACCTTGCGTGATATTGAGCGAGTGCTTTATTTTGAATCATATGTTGTTACCGAGCCTGGTTTAACTACATTAGAGAAAAGCCAAATTCTAACCGAAGAAGAGTATCTTGATGCGTTAGAAGAGCACGGTGATGAATTTGACGCACTTATGGGTGCTGAAGCGGTTTTAGCTTTACTACAACAAATCGATTTAGACGGCGAAGTAGCGCAAATGCGTGAAGAGCTTCCTGAAATTGGTAGTGAAACTAAACGTAAAAAAATCACAAAACGTTTAAAATTAATGGAAGCATTTGCTGCTTCAGGTAACAAACCTGAGTGGATGATTTTAAATGTATTACCAATTTTACCGCCTGACTTACGTCCATTAGTTCCGCTAGATGGTGGTCGTTTTGCGACTTCTGATCTTAACGATCTATATCGTCGTGTTATCAACCGTAACAACCGTTTAAAACGTCTTTTAGACTTAGTAGCACCAGATATTATCGTGCGTAACGAAAAGCGTATGTTGCAAGAGTCTGTTGATGCACTTCTTGATAACGGTCGTCGTGGTCGAGCAATTACTGGTTCTAACAAACGTCCATTAAAATCTCTTGCCGATATGATTAAAGGTAAGCAAGGTCGTTTCCGTCAAAATTTACTAGGTAAACGTGTAGATTACTCTGGTCGTTCGGTAATTACCGTTGGTCCAACACTACGTTTACATCAATGTGGTTTACCGAAGAAAATGGCGTTAGAGTTATTCAAGCCTTTTATTTACGGTAAATTAGAAGCCCGTGGTCTTGCGACAACAATCAAAGCGGCTAAAAAATTAGTTGAACGTGAAGGCGCTGAAGTTTGGGATGTACTTGATGAAGTAATCCGTGAACATCCAGTTATGCTTAACCGGGCACCAACACTTCATAGATTGGGTATCCAAGCCTTTGAACCTGTGTTGATTGAAGGTAAAGCAATTCACTTACATCCACTAGTTTGTGCGGCATACAATGCCGATTTCGATGGGGATCAAATGGCGGTACACGTACCGTTGACCATAGAAGCACAAATGGAAGCGCGTGCGTTGATGATGTCTACCAACAACGTATTATCTCCTGCAAACGGTGAGCCAATCATAGTACCATCGCAAGATGTTGTATTAGGTCTTTACTACTTAACACGTGATTGTGTTAACGGTAAAGGTGAAGGTATGGTTTTCACTGATGTTAAAGAAGCAGAGAAAGCTTACCGAACAGGTGATGCAGAGTTACATGCCCGCGTTAAAATTCGTATTACTGAACATGTTCTAGCTGAAGATGGCAGTACGACAGAAGTAACAACATTAAAAGACACAACGATTGGTCGTGCGTTAATGTGGCAAGTATGTCCTGAAGGCATGCCTTTTGAAATTATTGATCAAAAATTAACAAAGAAAGCAATTTCTAACTTAATCAACCATTGTTACCGTAAACTTGGCTTGAAGAAGACAGTTATTTTTGCCGATCACATCATGTATACCGGTTTCCATTATGCGATGGTTGCGGGTGCATCTGTATGTCTTGATGACATGGTAATTCCTAAAGCGAAATACACTATCATTGAAGAGTCTGAAGAAGAAGTTTCTGAAATTCAGGAACAATTCGAGCAAGGGTTAGTAACTAAAGGCGAAAAATACAACAAAGTTATCGATATTTGGTCATCGGCGAACGAGAAAATCTCAACAGCGATGATGGATAACTTAAAAGTTGAAACGGTTACTAATGCTAAAGGCGAACCTGAACAGCAAGAGTCGTTTAACTCTATCTACATGATGGCGGATTCTGGTGCACGTGGTAGTGCAGCTCAGATTCGTCAATTAGCAGGTATGCGTGGCTTGATGGCTAAACCAGATGGTTCAATCATCGAAACACCAATCACCGCTAACTTCCGTGAAGGTTTAAGTGTATTACAATACTTTATCTCTACTCATGGTGCGCGTAAAGGTCTTGCCGATACAGCACTTAAAACAGCTAACTCGGGTTACTTAACTCGTCGCTTAGTTGATGTTGCACAAGATTTAGTTGTTACAGAAGTTGATTGTGGTACTGAAGACGGCTTAATGATGACACCGCTAATTGAAGGTGGTGATGTTGTTGAACCATTACGTGAGCGTGTACTAGGTCGTGTTGTTGCTGAAGATGTAGTAATCCCAGGCACTACAGACGTATTACTTCCACGTAACACGTTAATTGACGAAAAACTTTGTGATGTAATTGAAGAAAACTCAGTTGATCAAATTAAAGTTCGTTCAATTATCACTTGTTCAACCGATTTTGGTATTTGTGCTCATTGTTACGGTCGTGATTTAGCCCGTGGTCATATGATCAACCAAGGTGAAGCGATTGGTGTTGTGGCAGCACAATCTATCGGTGAACCGGGTACACAGCTTACCATGCGTACGTTCCATATCGGTGGTGCCGCATCGCGTGCTTCTGCTGAAAACAGCGTACAAGTTAAAAATAACGGTACCATGAAGTTACAAAACGCAAAATTTGTAACAAATTCAGATAAACACCTAGTTATCACTTCTCGTTCATCAGAAATTACGGTTATTGATGAGTTAGGTCGTGAGAAAGAGCGTTATAAGGTTCCTTACGGTTCTGTACTTTCTAAGAAAGATGGCGGAGCACTTAAGTCTGGCGAAACAATCGCTAACTGGGACCCTCATACGCATCCTATCATCACTGAAGTTGCTGGTAAGGTTCAGTTCGCTGATCTTGTTGATGGCGTAACTATGGTTCGTCAAACGGATGAGCTAACTGGTTTATCAAGCATCATTATTACTGATGCCGCACAACGTAATGCTACTGGTAAAGAAATGCGCCCAGCATTGAAATTAATTGATGCTAAAGGTAACGAAGTAATGATCGCTGGTACTGAAATTCCAGCATTATACTACTTACCAGGTAACGCTATTGTTAACCTTGAAGATGGCGCCGACGTAAACATTGGTGATGCACTTGCTCGTATACCACAAGCAAGCTCCAAAACTCGTGATATTACCGGTGGTCTTCCACGTGTTGCTGATTTATTTGAAGCACGTAAACCTAAACTTCCAGCGATTCTTGCTGAGAAAACAGGTGTAGTTGCTTTTGGTAAAGAAACTAAAGGTAAAGTGCGTTTATTAATCACTCAACCAAGTGGTGAAGTTTACGAAGAGATGATCCCGAAAACGCGTTTATTAAACGTGTATGAAGGTGAACAAGTGCTAATAGGTGAAGTAATTGCCGATGGCCCTGAATCTCCACATGATATCTTACGTTTACGTGGTGTATCTCCTGTTGCTAACTACATTGTTAACGAAGTACAGGAAGTGTACCGTTTACAAGGTGTTAAAATTAATGATAAACACATCGAAGTTATTGTTCGTCAAATGATTCGTAAGTGTTTAATTCTTAAAGGTGGCGACAGTGAATTCCTTAAAGGTGAGATAGTTGAAGTTGCGCGTGTAAACATTAGCAACCGTGAACTTGAAGCCGAAGGTAAAGCGCCAGCAGAATACGAAATGCAAATGATGGGTATTACCAAAGCTTCATTAGCGACTGAATCGTTTATCTCTGCTGCATCTTTCCAAGAAACTACACGTGTGCTTACTGAAGCCGCAGTAGCAGGTAAGAAAGATGGTCTTCGTGGCTTGAAAGAAAACGTAATTGTTGGACGATTAATTCCAGCTGGTACGGGCTATTCATACCATCAAGAACGTGCAAAACGTAAAGCTGCAGCTTTAAACCCTGTTGCTGAAGTAACAGTTTCAGCTGATGATGCAGAAAAAGCATTAGCTGATGCATTAAATGCAGATTTAATGTCAGGTGCTGACGAGTAAATAAACCTATCGTAAATCCTAGTTTGTATTAACCAGGTTAACTAGAGTTAAGGCCAATGTTTATTAATTTAGACATTGGCTTTTTTATACCTGTAGTAAAATAATACCGCTTTAATACTGTTAGGCTTGACAGTTCAAAGCTTGACCAGTAGAATGCCGCGACCTAATATTCTGAGCCAAGTTGGCTTTGACTGTCAGGTAGCGGTTTTCCGCGTTTACAAGCGTGTAAATTCTCCCATTGATTGGAATTTACACAAACTTAACTAATTTGGAGCTATTTAATGGCAACTATTAACCAATTAGTACGTAAACCTCGCGTAAGACAAGTAACTAAAAGTAACGTTCCAGCGTTACAAGCTTGTCCTCAACGTCGTGGCGTATGTACTCGTGTGTATACTACTACACCAAAAAAACCAAACTCAGCACTACGTAAGGTAGCTCGTGTTCGTTTAACTAACGGCTTCGAAGTTACTTCATACATCGGTGGTGAAGGTCACAACTTACAAGAGCATAGCGTGATTTTAATCCGTGGTGGTCGTGTTAAAGATTTACCGGGTGTGCGTTATCACACCGTTCGTGGCGCACTAGATTGTTCTGGTGTAAGCGATAGAAGACAAGGCCGTTCTAAATACGGTGCTAAACGACCTAAATCTTAAGTTTCCCATTCTCAGCTTATTAATAAGTAGAGAAAGAAACGTTAAGTAAGGCCAAATAACATATACATTTTGGGTTAATCCTGAATACAACGGAGAATTAAGATGCCAAGAAGACGCGTCGTAGGGCAACGTAAAATATTGCCAGATCCTAAGTTCCATAACGAACTTTTAGCAAAATTCATCAACATCCTTATGGTTGATGGTAAGAAATCTACTGCAGAAAAAATTGTTTACGGTGCATTAGACATTTTAGCTGTGAAATCTGAAAAAGATCATTTAGAGTTGTTCGAAACAGCTTTAGATAATATCCGTCCACAAGTCGAAGTTAAGTCTCGTCGTGTTGGTGGTTCTACTTACCAGGTTCCAGTTGAAGTTCGTCCAGTACGTCGTAATGCTCTAGCCATGCGTTGGTTAGTTGAAGCAGCTCGTAAACGTGGTGAAAAATCAATGGCTCAGCGCCTAGCTAACGAAATGTTAGATGCGTCTGATAGCAAAGGTTCAGCGGTTAAGAAACGTGAAGACGTTCACCGTATGGCTGACGCTAACAAAGCATTCGCTCACTACCGCTGGTAGGAAGAGAATTGCTGTGATGATCTTTTGTTGCATTCATTATTTGAATAGTTGTCATCAAAAGATCATTAATGTTTTAAATACTCTGAGAAATACTCTCAGTTTGAGGATGTAATTGTGGCTCGTATCACCCCTATAGAGCGTTACCGAAATATTGGTATTTGTGCGCACGTAGATGCTGGTAAAACGACAACAACAGAAAGAGTACTTTTCTACACGGGTCTTTCTCATAAGATCGGTGAAGTTCATGATGGCGCTGCTACCATGGATTGGATGGAACAAGAACAAGAGCGTGGTATTACTATTACCTCAGCTGCAACGACTTGTTTCTGGAAAGGTATGGAAGGGCAATTTGATGATCACCGTATCAATATTATTGATACGCCTGGCCATGTTGACTTTACCATTGAAGTAGAACGTTCTTTACGTGTACTTGATGGTGCGGTCTTAGTACTTTGTGCTTCTTCTGGTGTGCAACCACAAACAGAAACTGTATGGCGACAAATGGAGAAGTATTCCGTTCCTCGCATGGTTTTTGTTAATAAAATGGATCGCACAGGCGCTGATTATTTAGCGGTTGTAGAGCAATTATCGACTCGTTTGGGTGCTAATGCTGTACCAATCCAATTAGCGATTGGTGCTGAAGAAGAATTTGCAGGTGTTGTTGACCTAATTAAAATGAAAGCCATAAACTGGAACGCGAATGACCAGGGCATGAGTTTTACTTATGAAGATATTCCAGCAGATATGCAAGACATAGCGGATGAATGGCGTGAAAACCTCATTTCTGAAGCAGCAGAAGTATCTGAAGAAATTATGGATAAGTATCTTGAAGGTACTGATATATCCGAAGAAGAAATAAAAACAGCACTACGAGCACGTACACTAAACAATGAAATTATTCTTTGTACTTGTGGCTCTGCTTTTAAAAACAAAGGTGTTCAAGCAGTACTAGATGCTGTTATCGACTTTTTGCCTGCGCCAACTGATGTTGAAGCGATTACAGGCATTAAAGACGATAAGAACGAAACTGAAGACTGTCGTCAAGCAGACGATAATGCACCTTTTGCTGCATTAGCGTTTAAAGTGGCGACTGACCCATTTGTAGGGGCTTTAACTTTCTTTCGTGTTTATTCCGGCGTAGTAAAAACTGGTGACAGTATTTACAACCCAGTGAAAGGCAAGAAAGAACGATTAGGCCGTATCGTGCAAATGCATGCAAATGATCGTGAAGAGATAAAAGAAGTACGTGCAGGTGATATTGCTGCTGCTATTGGTTTAAAAGATGTAACCACTGGCGACACTTTATGTGATGCAAATCATGTTATCACCTTAGAGCGTATGGAATTTCCTGAACCGGTTATTTCGGTTGCTGTTGAGCCAAGAACTATCGCTGCCCAAGAAAAAATGGGACTAGCTTTAGGGAAACTTGCAGCAGAAGATCCATCATTTCGTGTTATTACGGATGAAGAATCAGGTCAAACCATTATCTCAGGTATGGGTGAGTTACATCTTGAGGTTTTAGTTGAACGTATGCGACGTGAATTTAGCGTCGATTGTAACGTAGGTAAACCACAAGTGGCTTATCGCGAAACAATTCGTTCAACGGTGGAAGTGGAAGGTAAGTTTGTTCGTCAATCAGGCGGAAAAGGCCAATTTGGTCACGTTTGGTTGAAGATGGAACCTTTGGATGAAGGTAAAGGGTTCGAGTTTGTTAACGAGATTGTTGGCGGAAGTGTTCCAAAAGAATACATCCCAGCAATTGAAAAGGGCTGTAAAGAGCAAATGGATAGCGGTGTATTAGCTGGGTTTCCATTATTAGACATTAAAGTCACTCTTTATGATGGTTCTTTTCATGACGTTGACTCAAACGAAATGGCGTTTAAAGTTGCGGCTTCAATTGGTTTTAGAAAAGGGGCGTTAGAAGCGTCACCTGTAATTTTAGAGCCAATGATGAAAGTAGAAGTAACAACGCCAGAAGAAAACATGGGTGATGTTGTAGGTGATTTAAATCGCCGACGCGGCATGATTGATGGTATGGACGAAGGTCCTGCAGGTTCTAAGATAGTAAATGCAACAGTACCTCTATCTGAAATGTTTGGTTATGCTACAGCTTTACGTAGTGCTACTCAAGGTCGTGCATCTTATTCAATGGAGTTTCTTAAATATAATGAAGCCCCAGAGAAAGTTGCAGCGACTATAATGCAAATACATTAGACGTAACCTATTATCTAATTAAAGATAAAAGGCGCGTCTTGCCCGTCAACTGACAGGGCTTTTAATAAACTTTAAGGTAATTGAAAAATGGCTAAAGAAAAATTTGAACGTACCAAACCACATGTTAACGTTGGTACTATCGGTCACGTAGATCACGGTAAAACAACTTTAACAGCTGCAATCTCTGCAGTATTGACTAAAGTTCACGGTGGTG
>Ga0209707_1000950_pt1 | contig 16788 bp, 20 predicted proteins | sample EN4Hudsemesocosm_FD_184630 | JGI IMG/M metagenome (GOLD analysis project Ga0209707, IMG submission 184630) | Methane-oxidizing microbial communities from mesocosms in the Hudson Canyon - EN4B Hudson Canyon (SPAdes) (version 2) | ecosystem: Environmental > Aquatic > Marine > Cold seeps | place... | reverse complement strand
TCCTGTCTAAAAAACTCAATTCTAGAATCTTTCTCTATAAACTCATTCACAATCGAGTTGACTAGCTCTTCATTATCCGAGCAATTATCAGAAATGACAATTCTCAAATTTTTATAAGTTTGTTTATGTAAACACTCGAGCGTGTGCCGTAAGCCTTCAGGCCGATTATACGTAGGAACACCAATCGTAATTAACTGCTTATGCATTAAAGTAAAGCCTTTTCTCTAAAATAAATTAAGTATGAAAATGCACTAGAAGTCTCACCAGATACACCTTTCAATAATATAAAAACGCCCCATCAGTCACACCTGTAATATAAACAGCAGCAACATTACACTATAGGCGAAATCACGAGTGTCTGATGGCGGACCACCACCTCAGATAAAACCCCACCTAGATATGGCTTGGAAATTTGTAAGTTTTTCGGATATATCTACACATCACTTCTTTTTACGTTATTTTAAAGGTGCATAATATTCCTTCCTAGACCACCCTCATACCTAACAAACTGCCCCAGATTCAACGGTCGGTATATATTTTCACATACTCCAGTATATCCAGAGAAATCATTTAAAAATCCAGTCCACTGTTACACACAAGCACAAGTTAACTGACCAGACTTTACCTTTGCAACGCTTGCACTATATTAAACGGCCGTTTTTTTCATTTCTAGATAATCAGCAGGAGTTTATCATTTTCCAATTTAAGTCTAGAAAAGAAATTATTAAACTTTAGTTATAGTCATGATAATTTTTATACTCAGAAGATAAAAACGCTTTTATATACATTAACACTTTATATATCTCCGATTACTCTCTGTTAAATTTGTACTTGCAATATGTATTTTATCTTGCCCTTCAACCTCAAGATCAATAAAATGAAATGCTGGTGTTAGCATTTTAAAGTATGCAGTTAAATATGTTCTAAACACCAATTTTTTGTAAATATATTTCTCCACCTTACCTGCTGACAAAATATCATTAGGCATATTTAGACAAAGCTCAGCAACGAACTCTGTTTCCATTAAATGACATCCTAAGGAGAACTGCTGCATAAAAGATCTTCGCATCTGTCTCTCAGCAATCAATAAATTCCCATTCCTTACCAATGTTTCACCATTTGTAAGTTTTGTATGAATATTCCATAAAAATCTTTTTAGAATATTTCCACTTTGAGTTGGAACATGAATTTTCTGTAGAGTGTAATTTTCGTCATACCAGTCTTCTATGCTTGGGTTTTGCATAGAAAACCATTGCATTGGTGGACATACAAATTTAAGTTCTTTTATATTATTTTCTCGCGACTCAGCTATAGCTTGCTCAATAGGAAGCGAAAATATCCATTCATAATCATCTGGTAAAAAAACAAAATAATCTTGCTTTAATAGTGCCACACCAAATTTTAGGCGCTGTGAAAATGAAGTCGGCATATGATAATATTCAATACCTAGCTCATCGTAGATATCTTTCTGCTTACCCATATATTTAGAGCCATCAATGACTATATGTCTTTGAACCTCATTATATATATAAAAGCTTTTGAAAGATCTTTGTAAATAATCTACTCTAGCCAGATTATCAAAATTAACTAATGATAAAACCTCCATCATTATACCGATTCTAAGTAAGTATCTAAATCTTCTGGGGTTCCTATACCATGCATTTGGCTAAAATTAATATTATAAATACCAATTTTTAAGTTTTCACGTATTGCATAATTATAAGTGGGGCAAGTATAAAACTCTCCATTTACGCGTTCATTTTCAATGATCATATCAATGGAGGAATTTACAAAGTCTCTTCCTTTTGAATAAAAATATATTCCTACAGTTGCATATTCTGAGATAACAACTTTTTCTCTTACTTCTATAACAAAATTATTCTGATCAAGTTTTGCAAAAGACCATTTCGGATCTTTATCTTTATCTACAAAAGTCAAAATGGATCCATCTAGCTCTCGTTGCTCACAATCATCAATAAAATTGGCTATGTTCATATCTACAATTTGATCAGAATTAGCGATTAGTAATGGCGTTTCATTATTTATATATTTTCTAGCATAAAGAACGGTGCAAGCAGTACCTTCAGTTAACTCTTCAATTGGGATAAAAATAACATTATAGTTTTGTTCTAATTCTTGAACTAATGACTGCTCTCTTAATAAATGCTCTTTCCTAGCAATCAGGATGTATTTAGCATCTAAATAAGCAAGATTCTCTAAGACTCTTGCAATCATTGGTTTCCCATCTACATCAATAAATGGTTTTGGTTTTTCATAGCCTGCCGCAGAAAATCGACTTCCTGCACCAGCCATAGGAATAACAATATTAATCATAATTATGGTTTCCCTAAATATTTGTCATCAGCTTGCCCGGGTATTTTAACCACAGTGTTAATCGTATCTTCTAATGCTTCAAAGTCAGTTGCCTCATTTGGCTCTATAGTTACAATATCGCCTTTGGAATATTCGATACCATTCATTTTAACTCGTCCACTAATTATCACTGTAATTTCAGTCGCTACTTTGTGATAATGCATATCTTCAAAGTCGCCTTTTTGATATGATTTTACTGCAACCTCTACATCACTAGTGTTTAATAAAGTTGGTTCAAAACCTCCTACAAACCAGCCTTTTACCATTTGATCCAACTTAGCTACTTTCATTATTTATCCTCACAGGGAACATCCAAATAAGCTCTTAGCTCTTTCATTTTGTCATTTTCCCACTCAATAATATCAACTCCCTGTAATGCAGTTTTGTCTAGCATTAATTCAAATTCGATAATAGTTGTTTTGTCCTGTTGAAAAATATTTTTTGCTACAAACGTTATCTTTTCACATGAATCGAAAATACCCTGTATCATATCAATACAAGCTTGTTTACCCTCAACTCTTTTAATTATGGGATCTTCAAGGCAAAAAAAATCCTCTAAGAGTGATGATATTTTTACTATATCTTTAGACGAAAATGCATCAATATATTGCTCAGTTAATTCAATTAGCATAATTTTAAATCCTCATATTCTTTAATCTTATTGGGTGTATAAAATGAGTGATAATTGTCATTACCTATTTCAAACATAGTAATTTTTTTATTTTTCAAAACCATTTCATTGAGTGCTGGCGCAACATAGTAAAGCCCACTAACATTTGCGTCTTTCTTAATCATCGACATAGCACCATCACAAAAATCTCGCCCCCGTTTGAAATAGTAAAACCCTGCTATCGCATGAGTGCTGATAGGGCGTTTTTCTGATGTCTCGATTATATGCCCTTGCCCATCTTTTCTTACATAAGACCACCTAGGATGAACAGAGTTAAAAGTGATAACGCCAGCATCAGACTCATCAAAACACTTAAGCACACTTGGCATATCAGCATTAATAACTTGATCTGCATTAGCTATAATTAGAGGTGTATCACTGTTAATATACTCTACTGCCATGAGAGCGCTGCATGCAGCACCTTTCGTTTCATGGTCAATTTTGATTATTGTGCACGCATTGTCACATAAAAGATTCAATACATTATGCAAGTGATACTTTTTACAATCATTACTATTAACGATAAAGATAAACTGTTTATCACAAGAGATAGATGAAAAATTATCAATTACATGCTCAATCATTGTTTTACCATTTATCTCAATCAATGGCTTAGGATAGGGATAATCAGACTCTGAGAAGAACTGGTTATTTCCAGCTAGGGGAATCAATATATTAATCACTGCATTTGGTCCTCAAACATTTTGATGTGTACTTGTATGTTTTGGTAGGTAACCTCGTCAACCTCGTCAACTTCCATCACCCATGCTCCGCTAGCTCTTGCGGCTTTTATTCCTCGTTCATTATCTTCAACTATCATGCATTCACTTGGTGAAAGGCTCAACTTTCTAATAGCCGTAAGGTAGATTTCAGGATCTGGCTTGCCATTTTCAACATCTTGACTTGACAGGAAAAACTCTAAATAGCTTTTTAATGATGATTTTTCCATCATGACATCGATCGTATTTCGTACGGAGTTAGATGCAACTGCAAGCTTATATCCATCGTTCACTAATTTTGATAATGCGTACTCATGATAAAAGGTCGGTTTACAGTGAGTGTAAACAATTTCCATCGTATACTGCTGCTTCATCTCATTAATAAAGTCATGTAGTCCAGAAGGAAGCCCTTGCTCAGTACTCAGCATTTCTAATTTATTCATAGTCGGTAGGCCATCATAAGTAATCAAATGATCGTAACGACTGATTTCCATGCCAAAAAGCTGTAACGCCTTATTTAAGGACTCATAGTGCCAATCCTTTGCTTCGATTAAGACTCCATCCATATCAAAAATAATTGCTTTAATTTTACGCATTAAAAAATAACCTTGCTTTTTCAGGGTGATCAGTACAAATCATGAGCTCATTAATATCGTTGTTTTGTTCCATGCTTTTATAGTCTTGCCACTCAGGCTCATACGCTCTTTTGTGTAAATCAGGTGAGACAATACACACTTTTTTTCCATATTTTAAGTGTTGTTTAATAATGGATTTACTAATCCAGTGTCCATTAAACTCATCAAGCCAGACACCTTGCGAGTTTTGGTAAAACGACGGGGGATTCTCATATTCACTTTGTCGCGTATACGAGTTAATTTTATGGGCTAAGTACTGTAGGCCATCAGGAACAGACATATCAAATACAAAATAATTTACAATATTATACTTGGATAATAAGTGGGATAAAGGCTGCTGTAAACCATCAGATTTTATATTCAATGCCAATGGAAGCTCTAAGTCATAGCCATTATATAACTCAAAAAACTGTTCAACGCTCATACATGCTTCATCTGCGATATCATGGGAAATCACTAACTCTCCTTTATATTCTCTTATGTCTGTTTCGGTTCCAAACCCCAGAGAGAAACTTCGTTCGAATGCTATCGCCTTATTTTTCTCTGAGTCTTTTTTCCAATAACCGCGGTGAGATAATACAATCATTATTTAACGCTCTTTGTAGAAAGCATCCATACTATTATGGTATGCCAGTTCATATCCCACATCATTGAGGTAATTTTCGATCTCTAGAGTTTGCCTTTTAAAATCTCCACTCCAAAAAGAAGTTGGCGATTCTATACATATCACTGTTGGTCGATATATCTTCCAATCGTTTGATTTAATGGCTTCGAAGTCAAAACCTTCAACATCTACGCTCATAAAATCTATAATAGTATCCTCTGGCAAGTGTGATGCCAATACTGACGATAACGTTTTTACGGGCACCGTTATTGTATCAATATGCGTACACCTTTCATTAACATTTCTATCTTTCATTTCCACACTAAAAGTACTGACGGTAGCAGGTAACATCACAAAAAAAATCCATCAAGCTATCTTTTTCACCAATACCCACGTTTATATTTATATCCTCGGGTCTATGTTTTTAAAAGAGCGCATTGCATTAGGATTCACATCAATATTAATACCGCGCCAACCTCGTTTATAAAATATTTTTGTATTACTTAACCTATTATGATCATTTGCACCAACATCTATATAAAAGCCATTATTTTTATATTTTAGCAGGCGATCAATAATCAAATCCTCTCCATCTAATGAGTATGACTGTTTACATATCCTCAAATATAAAAATCTATAACTTTCAAACAAACCAAACTTTATTGTTTTTCTGATCCCATAATTTTTTATCTTTTTATATAAAACCATCATCAAATTTCGCCCCTATTGATTACTTTTTTCTCATCATAGCTTTTCATGTAAGGCTTATAGCCACATAATTTCGCTGCGCTATAGCCTAATATATAAGATGCTGTATAGATAGTCAGTGGAAAATGAATGAAGTAGGAAAGTTTCTTTCTTGTTATAACCAGATAGAGGCTATCAATAAAAGGAAATACAAAGGAAAAAGCGTAAGGTATATATAAGTATTTTTTATATTTCACTATACCTTGTTCATGCTTTTCTCGTCCACTGAACCCAGCTTTGCTCATATGAGGGAAAAATATATTATTTTTTATTCGCCACTTTATTTTATTCAAATATTTCCAAAATGTATCGGATGAATAATGAAATATGGCATCATTTTTTGCAATTGCAATCTGCTTCTTTTTCTCGATCAGCATGTAGAAGAAATGAGGTAAGGTATGAGGTTCTTTATATGTTTCAGGAAATGTGTCTTTAAAAAACTTAAGGTCAATCATGCTTCCAGCGGCGACCAACTCGATAATCGGTAAATTTTTGTTACTATTAAACTCAAAATAAACACCATTACTCGTTTCTTCTATTACCTTATATTTTTTTTTCATTCTTGCTAAAAAGAAGTGATCCATCTTAGATAAATGGTATCTAAAAGCTGAAAATGGATCGCCAAACTCGTTAATGTAATCATTGATAAATGAAATTCCTGCGGGCGTTTTATATCCACTACTCAAAACAGCTTTAACTTCATCATTGCTTTCAAATAACGCTATTTTCTCCTCTATACTCCGAGGGTTCTCTATAACTTCATCATGATCAAGGTAAATTGCATAATCAGAATTTGCCGATAAATACCCTAAATATTTGGCATAAACGGGCTCTGTACGAGGGTTATCAATAACTGTATAGCCACGTGCAAGCACATAATCTTTGGTGCTATCTGTTGAGCCGCCATCAACAGCAATAACATTAATTAATTCTTTGGGGTAAGTTTGTTGATTCAGAGCATTAAATACTTTTTCGAGAAGGGACTGAGAATTATAAGTTGCAATAATGATTGTCACTGACTTATTCATGGTCACTCTCAAAAAAATCGAATACAAGTTTCACAATCTTACTTTGGTCTTCAGAGTTCATTCCATAGTAAATCGGCAATCTAACAAGCTCGTTACTATCATTGGTAGTAAACTCATCATTTCCATGAAACCGCCCAAATTCTATTCCTGCCAAAGCTGAGTGTAGTGGAACATAGTGAAAAACAGCTAACACATCATTTTTCTTAAAATAATTAAGCAGTTCTGTTCTAACATTAAGACTTTTGACTTTAATATAGAACATATGCGCATTATGTTCGCATTCAACAGGTATTGTTGGTAACGCTATCAACCTTTTTTCTTTTAACTCTATTAAACCCTGATAATAGTTATTCCAGCTATTCATCCTATCTGCTGTTATTTGTTCAGAATTTTGTAATTGTCCCCATAAATATGCCGCACTAGGGTCATTCGGTAAATAACTACTTCCAATATCAACCCAGGAGTATTTATCCGTCATTCCTCGAAAAAACTGACTTCTATTTGTCCCTTTTTCTCTTATTATCTCAGCTCGTTCGGATAAATCATCTCTATTAATAATTAATAGACCGCCTTCCCCAGCACTAGTAAAATTTTTTGTTTCATGAAAGCTATAAACACCAATATCCCCCAAAGTACCAAGTTCCCTGCCTTTATAAGTACTCATCATCGCCTGTGCTGCATCTTCAACAACAAATAACTGATGCTTATTTGCAATAGCTAAAATTGTATCCATTTCACATGCCACGCCAGCATAATGAACAGGCACAATGACTTTTGTCTTATCTGTTATTGCAGCTTCGATTTTTGTTTCATCAATATTCATTGTGTCAGGGCGAACATCAACAAAAACTATCTTTGCCCCACGTAACACAAATGCATTTGCCGTACTCACGAAAGTATATGAAGGCATGATAACTTCATCGCCTTCTTTTATACCCAGTAAAATAGCAGACATTTCCAAAGCATGAGTACATGATGTTGTTAATAATGCTTTTTTACAGTTTAGTTTTTCTTCAAACCATTGATGACATTTTTGCGTAAATTGACCATCTCCAGACATTTTAGAGCTATGGATTGATTCTAGTACGAATGCGTCTTCGTTACCTATATATGGAGGTTTATTAAATGGTATCACTTTCTATTTCACTCGTGTATTGATTGAATTTGTCCAACATTGACTTACTTCTGTCTTTTATTCGTTTTGCAGGCTGACCAACATAGATTCCCCATGAGCTCGTATTTTTCATAACAAGTGACATAGCCCCTACTGAGGTTCCCTCTGCTAAACGCACGCCAGGGAATATAACCGAACCGGCACCGATAATTGAAAATCTTTCAATTACGATTTCTGCTTTATATTCATTTTTATATTTTTCAGGTATGGTCGAATTAGTCATCGCATTCCCACTATAGTCATCAGATTGTGTGAATACTTGACTACCATATGCGATCGTAGTGAAGTCTTGAAATATAATGCCTTCTGTTCCACCAGCAAGTAAGCAGTGAGGCGTGATATGAGCATTTTTTCCTATCGATATTTTGCCGCTTACTACACAAAAATCATCAATTCGACTGTTGTCTCCAATCTCAATTTGTTCACAGTCATAAATACTCGCTTTATCGCTTATTTTGACATTGCTACCTATATACTTAAAACCTAATTGCTTTAGTTGTTCATCATCATAATATGCCATTGACAAATTACTCTTCTAACATTGCGTTTATTATAATATTACTTGGTGATTGCTCAAGCTCCACTTTATCTCGGTTATATAATCTATAGTTGATTAAAAAATGATCGACTTTATCCATATCCAATCCACTGAGACTAGCATTTTCATCCAACCCTTCATTTCGTTCTGTTGCTTTCCTCAGGATCAAACAAGGCTTCCCAAAATAATAAGACTCTTCTTGATTACTCCCTCCATCCGTCACGATAAATTTTGAAATTGAAAGTACATTCATAAAATCAAAATAACTTAACCTGCCCGTTATTCTAACGTTAGGCTGGCTTTGGATGCTTTCTAGTAATTTAGTTTTACGTAATGCAACTTCTGTAGGGCTATGCATAATCAATAAGCATTTTATATTCATTTTAGAGTAGGCTAAAATTTTAGTAAAAACTGTTTTGAGAAGTGCTTCATCAAATAAGTTTTCTTGTCGATGAAAAACAAAAATAAAAAAATCATCTCTGGATAACTCTTTATACAAATTACTTTTATCCTCTAAACTTAGAGCAAAGTTTAAACTATCAAGTAAAGTATTTTGAATAGTGTTAACTTTTACTCCACTCTTATTTTTTACATTATTCATGGCCCAATAATTTGGGCAGCAGTGCATATCGCTTAAGCTTGACACAAGCATTCGATCTATTTCTTCAGGAAAGGGGTTGAAAAAATCATAGGATCTCAAGCCTGCTTCAATATGTACTATATTCAACCTAAACACCGTCCCAAGAAAGGCTCCCATCACAGTTGAAATAGTATCACCATGAATCACTAGGAGAGAGTTTTTTTTATGACATTGTCGGAACACTGTTCTCAGTTTAAATAAAGACTTTAGCGTTGTAGAAAAAAACCAGGAAAAAAGCCCCAAGACTGACTGACTAATATCAATATTTGATAGTTGTATATCTACAGGGTTAACGCCCGTTTTAAGAATAATCTCTTTGTCTAACCTATTCTGACCAGAAGCTATTACTTTGTATGTTCTTCCTTGCCTATCCAGCTCTCTCATGATGGGGAAAACTTTAATCAATTCTGCTGTAGTTCCTATGAAGAAGAATATATTTTTTTGAATCAAGTTATCTCACCTTTAATGTTAACTTTTTTTCTAATTATAAAGAGTGGCCTATTCATAACCTCAGTATGAATATATCCTATATAGAGTGAAACCATTCCCAGCGCCATTAGAATAACTCCGACAAGGAAAGTATTGGCAACAATTACATATGCTAATGAAGTATATGTATTTTGACCCAGCAAGTATTTATCAATTAACATCCAAGAAAATAACCCTCCAAAAACTATTGATATTAGCACCCCAAGGTAGCCCGTAAGCTTTAAAGGAAACAGTGAAAACGAAGTCAGGCTATTTATTGCTAACTCAAACAATTTTTTTAATGTGTATCCTGGTTCTCCAAAGGATCTATCTGGAGCACTAAATTCAACCTCCACTTTTTTGAATCCCATCCAGTCTATCAGGCCTCTGACTAGGCGATTTCGTTCTGTAAATTTTTTTAGTTCTACTACCACTATTTTATCTAAGAGTCTAAAATCTGTTGAACCAGGGGACATTTTAGTATCACTAATTAAATTCATTAATTTATAAAATAATGCTGACCCCCACTTTTTTAATAGCCCTCTATTTTCAATATCCAATCTTTTAGTTGTGACAATGTCTGCTCCCGCTTCCCACTCATTAATTAATGCTGATATTAGCACGGGAGGGTGCTGTAGGTCTGCATCCATTATAATCAATGCATCTGACTCAATGTAATGAAGCCCTGCTGTCAAGGCAATTTCTTTCCCAAAATTTCTAGATAGTTCTATGATTTTCACCTTACTATCTGTTTTGGAAAGCTCCTCCAGTATACTCACTGTAGCATCAGCACTTCCGTCATCAATAAAAAAATATTCAAAACTATACTTTTCATGATGTAATGTAACTTCTTTTTCAATTGCTAGGTACAAAGGGTTGATGTTTTTTTCTTCATTGTACGTAGGTATTAATATGGATATAGTTTTCATATAATTTATAACCTTAGATTATTTTTATTAAATCACACCATTTTGCATTTATTTTATTTTCCATATAATCATTTAGCCTTTAATACGTTTGTGTAGATTTCAAAAAAATCATATCTATTTAGTCTCTAACATTTAACAAAACCCGCGTGAATAATTGCTTGGCACTTTCTCGCCAAGTTATCCAGTTAACAACTTTCTTGTCATTGCCAGAAAGATGTGCTGTGCGGCTAATTTGACTGTCTATTACTTGCATCAGGCTTGCAGGATCATACGGATCAAAGTAAGTAGCCCTGTCTCCTGCCACTTCATGAAACACGGGAATGTCGCTACATATTACATCTAACCCGCGCTGGCATGCTTCAACTATTGGCAAGCCAAACCCCTCCTCAAACGAAGCGATAATTAAGGCCTCAGCTGCTTTATACACACAGTTCAATTCGGTATCGTTAACTCGTTCAGGCATGAATAGATGTTTGTTTAACAGAGGGTGTTGCTCAACGCGCTGAATGAAATTCTGTGATTTCCAGCCATGCCCTCCCACAATCAGCAAGTTAATCATCTCACCACGCTGCCAGAGAATTTCAAACGCATCCAGAATCGTTGAATGATTTTTTCGAGGTTCTATTGATCCAACCACAAGAAAATATGGAACGCCACAGCTGACTAGTTCAAGCAATGACAATTGCTCATTCTCAACCACCGACAACTCTGATCCCAGATAAAAATAGCCAACTTTGTCTGCTGGAATTTTTCGCTCCAAATCAAATTCATTTTGCCATTGTAAAAATGTATTACGCACTGTATTTGAAATACACATAACAGAGTCAACATGTAATGGCGCATCTAACCACCATGAGGTATGTGCAATACGAGTATGTTCCTCAACTGTTTCTGGATGAGTGAATGGAATTAGGTCGTAAAGTACCGGACAAACATGCCCTCCTTTAGCGCGAAACTTATCGACAGCACCCCACATTTGAACATCCCAATTTGAATCCAGTAGTAAGAGAACATCAGGCTCTTCTGCACTAGCTATTTCTTGTTGTGGTTTATTTGGCATACCGTGCAAGAGTTGGTCACTCATTATGTCATCTTCATTCCCAAGTTCATGAAGGTTTTGACATTTAAAATAGAGAGGCCTGCTATAAGGTCTTACAATAATTTTGAGCTTGGAATATCCCATTTTAGGTGGCAACTTACTTAATAAATTATTAAGTTTACTTAAACCTTTTAAAAATATGCCGAGTAATACTATTAACGAACTATCTTTTCGATCACTTTTTGGCTTATAAATGCGGAAGCTATTGCCCGCAAACATCACGGGGATACATTCGACACCTAATTGTTGTCCTACCGATTCAGATTCGCGAACGATGTTACGTACAACTCTTTGAATGCCCGTATTGTAAGGCGAATTTAAGCTGATACCACACTCAATAAAAATTTTCATATTGACCAACGTGAAAGTAATTTTCTAGCTAATTTATTTGCAGATCTTAGCGGAGCAGTTAATCGCCATGAGGAACTTTGCTGTATGGAAATTAAAGCTATCTGGGCTTGCTCGGTTTTGGCTTCCAAACGACCAAAGCGACTATCCCAGCGACTCAGTAAATCTTCAAGGCTTAAGCCGTAGTCCAGACTGTAAGCTTCGTTCGTCAGCACCAAAACATCATCGGATGCATGTTTCTGAGCAACAATCGCATAATCTGGGCTTGCTCCGCCAAATACATCTTGCAGACTAACATTCTCTTTTTTAATGAGTTCTTTGGGCTCTTGAAGTCGAAGCGTCTTTACACGGGAAAAGCCAGCATACTCTGCGATGAAGGTCAGCAACATTGGCGGGATTGGTCGTTTATGCGTCGGATCGAGATAGAAGTTACGTGTAGCAACGATAATATTTTCCGGGTTTGGTGTTTCCATGATCAGAAGACCACCGGGTTTGAGCACCCGCATCGCCTCTGCGACTAATGTTTGTAATTGATCAAAGCTAATATGCTCAACAATATGAAAAGCAGACACTACGGCTTGGCTGTCATCCGAAAGCTTAGACAAATAAGCAATAGCATCGTCAAGTTCGACGATTAAATCTAATTCGTGACAGGCTGCAAGCATACCTGAATCAAGGTCTACACCCAGTGGGTTGAAACCTACCCCAGTGAGCACTTCTAGCCACTCTCCTCGACCACAACCAAGGTCAATAGCAGCAGCGGCAGGATATGCTTTCAACAGAGGCTCTGCAAATGGTAAATAGACAGCGAGGCGCTCTTTAATAAGCTCGCGAGAGCCTCGATGACGCTCTTCGAATGCGCGATAGAATCCGTTACTCATACGGAACACCTCACAACGGGAGGAATCCATGCCACGCCACCAAATTCTTCCTTGTCGATATTGAGCATACTAAACACCAGTGCATGATCTCGCCATTCGTAGTTTTTGGCGAGATGGGTCTCGTCAGCGTGTAATGCAATGGTAATTGAATAAGTGCCAGGCCCAAGGTTAGCCTGGAAATCGAAATTAAATTCTATTTTTTCATTATCTTGCAGATTGTTCAGTTTACGCTTGTGGTGGTGGGTGTTTGTACCAAAAATAGGTTGGCCTAAGCGGTCTTTGATCATATAGCCAACAACCAACTCTTTGATTTTAGTCTTACAGGTCGTCGTTACGCGTAGTGAAACAGGCTGTCCAACGGCGACCATTTCAATTTGCTGACCAGCGGCATCCATTAAAGTAACGTCATTCAATGTAACTTCACCCGTTCCGGAAATTGTCCGTACTTTTCCGTTTTCAATCACTTCCTGCTTTACTTCCTGATCCTGATGACCAGCCAGCATGGCGTTGTAATAATCCATCACTGCTTCTGGATCACCTTGCATGGCTAATTTTCCAGCATTGAGCAAGATAGCGTGGTCACAGATAGACATGATGGCACCTTTGTCATGGCTAACGATGAGTAAGGTTGTGCCTTTCTTACGATATTCACGAATTCGGGCAAAGCTTTTGTGTTGAAAGCTTGCGTCACCCACTGATAACGCCTCATCGACAATGAGCACATCTGGGCGGTGTGCGGTAGCAACACTAAAAGCTAGGCGCATTTGCATGCCGCTAGAATAGACTCGTACTGGTTGATCGATGTAGTCGCCAATTTCGGCAAAAGCTTCAATTTCTGGCATGAGTTGGGTAATTTCCTCTTTGCTGTAGCCAAGCAATTGCCCAGCCATAATGGCATTCTGCCTACCGGTAAAGTCAGGGTGAAAGCCCATGCCTAATTCTAACATTGCTGCAACGCGACCCGTGATATGCACACTACCTGTCGTAGGTTGTGTGGTACCTGTAATCATTTTGAGTAGTGTGCTTTTACCTGCACCATTAATACCGATAATGCCGACTGCTTCCCCCGGTTTCACTGTAAAGTTAATATCTTGTAAAACCCATTTGAGGCTGTGTCTTATTTTGCTGAAAGGGATAAACCATTCTGCTAGTCGTGACCATCGGGTGGGGTATTGTTTGTAGGCCTTGCCTAAATTAGAAACTGTAATCGTACCCATTATAGTTCATCCACTATTTCACCAGCGTGTTTACGAAACAATCTAAAACCTAAAGCACATAAAAATAAAGCCAGCACTGTTGTCGGCCAAAGCGTGTGCCACTGTGGCCACTGCCCCGTGACTAAAATACCTTGATAAGCTGCAATTAGACTTGCCATTGGGTTTAGATCCATTATTGGGCGTACAGATTCTGGCAAGATATCAATTGAATAAACGATGGGGGTTAACCAAAACCAAAATTGAAGCACTATACTGAAAAACTGACCGACATCTCTAAAGAATACGTTTAATACGCCTAGGCTAATACCAAGGCCGATTGCAAACATGATCTGAATGAGAAAAAGCGGCAACAAAGCGACAAATGCTAGGCCTGGAAAATTACCCGACACTAGCAAAAACAGGGTAAAAAGTCCAAAGACGATAGCAAAATTAAGTACGGCACTTACAACCACGGTTACTGGCAGGCATAGGCGCGGAAAGCTAAGCTTTTTAATTAAATTGGCATGTTCAAGAAACATGTTTTGGGCGCGCGCCGTTATTTCTGCAAATAAGCCCCAAGTGAGTATGCCAGCACAAAGGTAAATGCTATAAGCAAAGGTGCTATCTACCCCTGGTAGTCTGGCTCGCATCACTTGTGAAAAAATTACGGTATAAATCAAGATCATGGCAAGTGGGTTAATCACGTTCCATGCTGCACCTAAAATAGAATTGCTGTATTTGGATTGGAACTCACGCTTAACACTACCTAATATAAAGCCGCGATATGACCAAAGGCTTTTAAGTATATTAAACATTAACGAGAAGTTTTAATAATGGGTTAAATTTCATTGTCTGTTTTTGTTTTAGAGTCATTGAACGAGACAGGAAAAAATCTCCGTTGTAATTTAGCTTGGATACTTTAATTAGAAGAGGTGTTTCATTGATAAAGTAAGCTTGCTAGTGGGATTAGGTGCGCGGTGAAGCGCCCAAACATGGGATTCATTCGTCTCTCACGAGCCGTAAAAAGGCGGCCTATCCATTCTACAGGGAAATCTTAATCAACTAATTGATGCTGAACTAATTAGCTATTATAAAATTAATTGTATTTAAGGGCAAGCCAATACATATCTGATATTTCAAGCACCAAGAAATATTATGGTATAGCGTAGTGAGCTTTGACATATACGTACATTTGTTATTTAATTTATTTCTCTATTGAATTTACCCTTATAATGATTTTTAGGCAGTAGCTACCATATTGCAATTTATATTTATGTAGGATGGGTAGAGCGTAGCTGTCTTTTTAGCTGTATAGCGAACCCCATCAACCCCACGAAAAATGATGGGTTTCGCAAAAATATGCTCTACCCATCCTACGAAAAACCTTGGTAAAAATGCGCAAAATAAGTCGCACTAAGGGTTAAGTATAAATCTATTGTGATTGTATAAAGTCAATAAGGAGAATTTCATTGGAAGATTATAATAAAGAGATAGTTGACGACAAGTTAACACAAGCAGATTTGATAAAGCTAATGCTTCATAACGCCCAACACATGGCGACAAGAGAGGAAGTGAAAGCAGACATAAATAAAATAGAAACGTCTTTGAAAGCAGATATAAGTAAGCTTGATGATAAAATATCCAAAGTAGAAACGTCTTTGAAAGCAGATATAAGTAAGCTTGATGATAAAATATCAAAAGTAGATGGAAAGTTTGATAAAATACAATGGCTTATCGTAGCTACTGTGTTGACTGTACTATTAAAAGATTATATATTTTCATTTTTGAAGTAGCAATAGCAAAGGATGGGCATTTATGGCTCTCCTGCATTGCAATTCATATTTATGTAGGATGGGGAGAACGTAGCAGCTTTCTTTTTAGCTGTGTAGCGAAACCCACCGGCCTCACGAAGCATGATGGGTTTCGCAAAAAGACGCTCTACCCATCCTACGAAAAACCTTAGAAAAATGCGCAAAATAAGTCGCACTAAGGGTTAAGTATAAATCTATTGTGATTGTATAAAGTTGATAAGGAGAATTCTATTGGAAGATTATAATAAAGAGATAGTTGACGACAAGTTAACACAAGCAGATTTGATAAAGCTAATGCTTCATAACGCCCAACACATGGCGACAAGAGAAGAGGTGAAAGCAGATATAAATAAAATAGAAACGTCTTTGAAAGCAGATATAAATAAAGTAGAAACTTCTTTGAAGGCAGATATCAGTAAAATAGAAATTTCTTTGAAAGCAGATATCAGTAAAGTAGAAGCTTCTTTGAAAGCAGATATGAGTAAGCTGGATGATAAAATATCCAAAGTAGATGGAAAGTTTGATAAAATACAATGGCTTATCGTGGCTACTATGTTGACTGTATTATTGAAAGATTATATATTTTCATTTTTGAAGTAGCAATAGCAGGAGGGGGAGATTTATGGCTCTCCTGCATTGCAATTCGTGGGTAAGGCTCCTACCTGTTATTCCCGTTATTTCCGAAATCTACCCAGTCAAGCTGGGCACAAGTTTAATCGGGAATCTAGGTGATCATATGGATTCCTGCTAGGAGCATGCAGGAACGACTAGTTTTTAAAAAATATGAGTTTAAGCATAAAATTATTGGGGGTGGTATTATGCTGAACGGCTGCTCTTGGTGTGAATTTATCGAATTTCCACGACCTATTCGGCTTTATATTAAAAGCCAAAATTCAAGAGACTAACTTCCTACCCTATTAAATGTATA
>Ga0209707_1000949_pt1 | contig 16813 bp, 21 predicted proteins | sample EN4Hudsemesocosm_FD_184630 | JGI IMG/M metagenome (GOLD analysis project Ga0209707, IMG submission 184630) | Methane-oxidizing microbial communities from mesocosms in the Hudson Canyon - EN4B Hudson Canyon (SPAdes) (version 2) | ecosystem: Environmental > Aquatic > Marine > Cold seeps | place... | reverse complement strand
TAAAGCTCAATTAGGTATCAGTGGCGACGTTATGGCTCAATTCGAAAAAGATGCAACGCTACTTTCACAAGCGGAAATTAGTCCAGATGAAACCCGCGCCTATTTTGAATCCCTGCTAGGCAATGCGGCGTTCGAATTTGATAAGAGCGGTAAAAAGGAGCCTGAAAACCGCACCGACTTTTCTAAAAAGTTCAAAGCAATAATTGATTGCTACTTGAACGGCGACGGGGCGCAATACAAATCATCTAAAGACACCTTATGGGGCGCGGTCAATGCGGTAACTAATTTTGTTGATCATAAAGCACAGTCTAAAACAGCGAGTAGCAGACAGAATCAAGCTTGGTTTGGTCATGGTGAAAGCTTGAAAAACGAGGCGTTCAAGTTGGCATTAGCAACCGCCGCGTAGTCTCATTATTTGCCGGTATGGATACCGGCTTAAATCGTTTTTAGTTGAGGGTATTTATCATGGATAATTTAGCGGGTTTACTTTCGTTTGATGGTTATTTTGCAGTGTTAGAAATTGGCGGTTATTGCGTCGCGTTCGTGGTTGCGTCGTTTGTGTTGGTGCGTGATATGTCAAAACAGGGGGGCGCGTAATGTTGGTATTTATTGATCAAACCTCGCGTGAAATATTCGCTAAAACCTACGCGGCTATGCTGAAAACCGAGGCGGATAAAGACGGTTACAAATTCGATGTTATGGTTAAACGTGAGATGTTAGACGGCAAAAAAGAAGCCGTTATTCGCACCTATGAAACCGAGACCAACGACGACGGTATAAGCGGGTATTTTGACTGGGCGTGGTATCCATTAGACGACGACGGGAACCGCAAAAACGAGCGGCCTTTTATGAATGGTGGTTGGGTTAATCATGGTACTGTCGAAAAGCCTGATTGGAGTAGCCACTCGTGAAATTATTCATAGTCGAATCATTAGGCGTATTGCTCGTTAATGCGGGTTTATGCGCGGTTTATATGTCCGCGTTTGGGGGGCATTATGTTAGTTAAAATAACGCCTAGAGAATTAGAGTTTTTGTCTCATAGGTTAGAAGTGAGCGACGCAATAGCAGAGACTTTAATTGATTCTGAATTAGGCTATTCAAGCGCGGTTTGTGTGGCGGGTATAGCGGACGGTCTACTATACCGGCTAACCAAATCAGGCGTGATTGATTGCGAGGCGTTAACGGCTTTAGAGCGCGATATAATAACAGATTGTTTTGAGGGTTCGACTTGGTTTGTTGGTATCACTCAAGAGGCACGCGATACCAGCAAGCCGCAACTTGTATCGGGGGCACGGCGCACTATTAGCCGATTAACTGAAAAGCTACACGGGGCGGGTTTAGATGTTCCCGCCGTGCCTGATTACTAGACTAAACACGCCCCACTATAGGCCGGTATCATACCGGCTTTTTTATGCCTGCTATAAACGCCCCTGTTCGCCTTTCTACACAATACCGCTCTGAATGTATCGACTCATAAGTGCGCCCTGTTAGGCGCGTTCTGATTGCCTGCTAATATGCGTCGTTGGTGTGGTCGTGTGGGGCGCGTCGTTTGGGCGTATCTAGTCGCATTTTAGTGGGTGGCGTGGTCTCGTTTGGTATCATTTCCGCCCCGTTTGGGTGGTGCGTGTGGCGTGTAATTGCGTAGAAAGGCATTTATTTTTAGATTGTTTGTGCATAATAAAAGCCTGTTTTGATAGCGTGGTGTTATCAATAATCCGCGTCGGGGGGTGGCTTGCGTGCGCTCGTTTGATTGCGTGCGTTAACGATTTGCATGGCGTGCGCAGATTTTTAAAATCTATAATGCAAAAGCGATGAGCGAACGCATTGCAGCGGGTCCTTCCTGTCATTTTATCCTGTCCACGGGGGGCGCGGAGCGCGGTGTAAGAAAACTTTTCGATTTTTAAGGTGTGCTCCACTTGTCCCTGGTGTTTGTGAATGTTGTTTGCATTATGCGGAAAATAGGACCCCCAAACCCCCATTTTATGATCATATGGGGGTGGGGTTTTGAGCTGTGTGCTACGGTACGTTTGGTCGTAGTCGCTGTGTACTTAGCTTTTTAGGGGGTGGGCATTCAATGTACCACCCCTTCGTCGTTGGTTAGGTCTATCTCCTTAAATGATACTGACTCGAAATTGTCAGCCGCCTCACGTAACATGGGTAAGGCTTTCTCAGACTCCAAAGAGGAAACTACGGCGTCGGAACCGCCCACTGTTGGGTTGGTGACCACGAGGGCATAATCCAGCGGGGTAGGGAATACGTCATTCAATAGGTGTGCTATCGCTCCTAGTTTTGCGTCCGTGCAAACAGAGCAAAAACACACTTTATCTTGTTCACTCATACGGCACCTATCATACGTTCGTTAGTGAGCGGGGCGTTACCCCGTTGGTTGTATGCGGCTAATACCGCGCCGGCATGACTCCGTTTTTGAGGCACCTTAACCAGTACTGACCAATTATCTGGAAATTGCCCCATCCGTTCTAGGGTGGCGGCGCTATTCATGTCATAGATTGCTCGTCCATCATAGATGACATATTCTTGTTGTTTTTGTTCCGTCACTTTTGTTCCCTCTTAGTTTGTCGGTATTGTTTATCATATGCCTTTTTACGCTCTTTCCGTTCGGCTAACCGACGAGACAACATATGCTCATCAAAATCGTCGCGAAGAAATACGCGGCGACCGTTGATTAGGTTGGAGGGTAGGGTGATGTGCCCTAAACTCAGGGCATTGCGAAGGGATTGGATACAGGTATAGCCAAGAAGAGGTGCCGCCACGTTAAGCGTATAGTAACTATTGGGCGGCATATTTCCTCACTGGTGGGTTATCCCCACGGTATATGATCAACTAAGCGTAACCAACTGTCAGGACCCGTAACCACTTTCGAGCCTGAGACCTTCACTGTCACCTTTACGGTGTCACCTTTTACCTTTCCGTGTTTCTTGATCAGATCACTATCGAGTTTCAGGATAGTCATAGACCATTTACTTTTTGGTATTGTGCCGAAGCACACCATCTTTTCGTAATCTAGGGGCAACTCGAACGTGTACTCTTCATCACCAAGTGCTTCGCCCGTTCTCACACAGGCGTCGTATTTCTTACCGCTATACAGGGCGTAGAAATCCACCACTGAGTGCTCGTCGTTGTCGAATGCACAGTGAGCGCCGTTTGCCATCGCGAGGCCGAACAGCACATAAACAGAGCCATTCGCCGTCTGGCTGTGCTCCCGTGTCTCTTGTACTACGGTGGACTGCGTACCGTAGGACAACCACGCCACATCGACATTCAGGTGCTTCGCCAATTTATCTAAGTTGCCTTTTCCGGGCTTTGTCCCGTGGAAATACTTTCGACTCGCCTCGGGGCTGACCTTGAGAATGTCCGCGAGTTCTTTTTTTCGGCCATACCCGTGTGCCGCTATGCCTGCCTGATCACATGCTAAGTTAAGTCGTTTTACGAACGCTTCTTGTTCCGCATCCATTCTAATTACCGTTATTGCTAGCTGTTTATCCATTATCCGTTTAGTGAGTCGCCATCCGTAGCATATTCATAACTGTTAGTAGTGATTATAACCATGTATCTTAATCATGCAATCTTTTGTTGGTATCATGCGTGATGCAGAAATGAATTATATGGTGATACTTGTTTTCGTATCATATTGATAGATAGGTTAAAAAGTAACTATTTATTACCCTTTTGATGTTGGTGAAGTATTTGTTGCTGAAGATTACGTATGAAAAAATAATAACCAATAGTTGATTTTGGTTCGGTGGGGTATTATTGTTGTGTTTCGAACGGAGTCGAATCTGCTAATCAAATAAGGAATAAATTATGCCAAGTGATGCTGCAAGAAAAGTCATGGAGCTCCTGAATGAAGCCTGCGACCAGGCTGGGAGTCGGAATAAACTAGCGGGGTTTTTGGATATATCGTCTCAAGCGCTGGATTGCTTTCGCCGGTCGGGAGAGGCTTCGTTAACGTGTGCCTTGAAACTGGAGAAAATGACCGGAGTAAGCTGGCGTGAGTACGCCCCTCGTGCCGCTAACAAAGTTGATGGGATAGGGCACAGCCCCGAAGGAGGTTGTGATCATGAGTAAGGCACCTAACTTCGAGGCGATCCCGCAAGAGCTTAAAAACCTTACGCGCTGGGTTGTCTGGAAGCTTGAGAAGAAAAAGAAAAAGAACGGCGATGTTAAATATACCAAGGTGCCCTACAGTGCGAAAACTCACCTCTACGCGTCAACCAGTGATAAGAAAACGTGGACTAGTTTCGAGGAAGCTAAGGAGGCGTTTGAGGACGGCGGTTATCACGGTATTGGGTTTGTCTTTGCGCGTGGGGATGGATATGTCGGTATCGACCTCGACGACTGCCTCGATGAATACGACGGACTTAACCAATATGGACGAGATGCCTTCATCCAAATTCGTAGCTATACCGAATATAGCCCCAGCGGCAAAGGCCTGCATATCATCGCTAAAGGTGAGTTACCCGGTATGGGGCACTGCGATACCAAACGTGGCCTCGAAATGTATGATGACGGGCGTTATTTCACCTTTACGGGAGAAGTGTATTCTGACGCGACGGCGATTGAGGATCGAGAACTTGAGGTTAAGTCGCTCTACCATTACTGGTTTGATGATTTTGGCGGGGCCTCGGGCGCTGGGTCAGTCAAGCCTGGTAAGTACCGATTTGACCCGAAAGCAGAAATTACGGAGCTGGATACGCTTCAGCTCTCGCAAGACGTAGTAGACCTTGTTCGAGATGGCACGGGCATGGATCAGTTTAACGGTGATCGGAGTGTAGCGATCTTCGCTGTTTCCAGAACGATGTTGAACGCAGGCGCGACCCCGGAGACCATCGCGACGATCTTTTCGGACTCGGCCAACTTCCTGGCTGGTGCAGCGTTGGAGCGACGGGGCGGGAACGTGAACTCGGCGCGGTGTTGGCTACTCGACCAGATAGTTATGAAACAGAAAGCGGCCTACGATGCAGAAATGGCGTTGCTGTGCGATGACGAATTCGACGTGATCGACGACGACGCGGAGCCAGGGACGAAGAAGGTCAAACCGATAGTGTCCTATAGCAAATACTTCGAACGCAACGCAGTGACTTATCTCAATGCAAACGGGGTGAAGCGATACCGTGGGCAGTATTACGCCTACGATAGGTGGAGTTGGGTGGAGTTGTCAAATGATGAGCTAGTGGGACGAATAACAACGGACCTGTCAGGGCAAAGTATATCCATGTCCGTGATGAACGATACAGTTAAACACATAACGCGCCGGGCAGTTGTGGAAAGTTTCGAGGTGTCGCCAACGATGATAGCTTTCAGAAATGGGGTGCTTGATTTAGCGGGTTGGGATGTGGGTAAGGTTGATCTGACCTTGAAATCTCACCATCCTAAATACAATATTACATCGTTGCTCGATTACGAATACGACCCTGCAGCGGCGTGTTCGGAGTGGTTGACGTTTCTTGATTCTTCGTTCGAGGGAAATGCTGAGCTGGTGCGGACGCTGCAGCAGTGGTTTGGCTATTGCCTGACCTATGACTATCGTTTTCAAAAGATGCTAGTGATGGCTGGGGTGTCTCGGTCCGGCAAGGGCCTGATTTTGGATATTTTGGAGTATTTGATTGGTCAGGGCAGCGTAGCAGGCACCACGCTAGCGAGTCTCGCAGGCAAGTTCGGCTTGGAGCAAATTATTGGTAAAAAGTTAGCAGTCATCGGAGACGCACATCACGCTGACAAGGGTGCGGTTCCGCGCTCCAAAGAGGCTATATTAAGTATTACTGGCGGAGACACCATGCCAGTCGATATGAAGAACGTGAAAGAGGTGTCGTTGAAGATTACTGCACGCTTGGCGATGGCTTGTAACGACATACCGATGTTCTATGACAACTATAACGCCTTGGAAAATCGGTACTTGGTGATACCGTTCAAAAAGAGTTTCTACGGGAACGAGGATCCGCTCTTGCCGAAGAAACTCAAAAAGGAGTTGGCGGGTATTTTCAATTGGGCGGTTCAAGGCTTGCTCGACTTGGGCAGGGAAGGGACGTTTTTCGAAGGCGAGCTATCTAAGCAGGCCAAGCGGGAAGTGCGGGCGCGACAAAACCCCATCGGTGCATTTGCTGCCAAATACTGTGAGGAGGGTGATGACCACCGGGTGCCGATAAGAGAGGTGTACGATGCCTATCTGAAATTCTGCCAATTGGATGAAATAAAACCGGAATCTCCTAAGATATTCTCCCAGCGAATCAGTGAATCGCTACCGGGAGTCGGTAGGGGGCTAACGTATGGCGGTCGAAATTCCAAAAGATCGAAAGCTTATCTTGATATGAGGTTGCGTGACGATATGGTGGCGGACTTGGTTGCGGAGGTCGAGGGTTTTACCGAGGTAGAGCTGGATTAACCGGTATCACCAACAGTATCACGCCTTTTAAGTTGAAGAGTGCGTGATACTCATTTGAGCTTGTGATACTCCTGTGATACCTATATTTCAGAAACGGTCTCACGCTCTAGACCAATAGATACAAGGGGCTAGGCTGTTGGTGATACTGTGATACCTATCTTTGTTTATTTAATATATATACATATAAAAGAACATATTGGGGGTGAGAAAGGCATTAAAATGCTTATATTTGTAATTAAAACTAACTTGTTGAACTAATCGGTATCACCGTATCACGCTTAAATTCACCCTAATTAGATGTTCTTTGTATAGAGGGCGAGGTGTTCATAATGCGGTATGTGTATGCCATTGTCACTTGAGACGCGGAAGCGCGAGGCCTTGAGGTGCGGGTTTTCACTAGAAAGACTTTTAAAGCGCTTGGTAAGCTGGTTTGGGTAGATATCAATACGGTTGTAAAGTGTCTGAACAATATTGGTGGTATTGAAGGAGGGGTGAAGCTACAGTGAGTTGGACACTCTGGTATAAATATCTGTATTTTGCCCTCTTTAGCTTAAGATGACTTTTGGAGAAAAGGCAGGTCCTGCCACGAAGGCCTCAGATATATGAGGGTCTATGTTAGACATCTACTAACCAGATAGCAGCCATCGGTAACTTCAATTTTCTCATCAAGCTGACTGTTGCTATGCCCCGTTGAAATCAGTTTACCTGAGGGAATGCTCTATTTACAGGGGGGTAAGCCTGTTTCTTTAGTTAGCAACCACAACGCAGTTGCGGCCTCGGTCTTTAGCTTGGTATACAGCCAGATCAGCTCGTTTCAGCAATTCAGAGCAATTTTTCTCATTTGAATTCAATTGGGCTACACCTATGCTGGCCGAAACATAAATTTTATTTGGATTTAATGTTTCAACCATTTTCCGTAAATGCTGTGCTTTGTATTCAGCTTCAATTACATCACAATTATCAAGTAAGATCACAAACTCTTCACCGCCAAAACGGATGATTATGTCTTCATCGCGAACTTGTGCCTGTAATAGTTTTGCCACTTGTTGCAATACGGCATCACCTGCTGGATGACCGTGGGTGTCATTAATTATTTTGAAATGATCGATATCCAGCATCAGTAAACTTAATGGTCGCTGGTGACGTATAGCACTAGATATTTTGCGACTGGCCATGTCTTGTAAATAATGACGATTAAAAAGCCCAGTTAACTGATCATGCATTGCCATGTGCTCAAACTTGTCCCTCCGTCGTTTTAATAAAATGATGGTTATAAGAAAAACAATTATGGTGATTAATGAGATGATAATCGATGAAATAATCCATACATAACGTTTGTAAAGGATATATAAACTATCAGGTTTATGCAGAATAATGCTGGAAGATGGAATTTGTTCTTGAGAAATTCCAAAACGCTGCATTGTTCGGTAATCGAATATATTTGATGTAGGTGATTCTAATATTACCGGTAGTTCTTCGGCAGGAATTCCGGATAGAATTTTTAGTGCAAGTTCGGCAGCTGCATGACCTTGATCCTCACCGGTAATAACTGATCCACCCATAGCACCAGAACCTATGAAATTATCCCAGCTAACGTACACGGGAACTCTGCTGGCGACGGTTAACCGACGGGTGAATTCATCAGCGGCAACATAATCAGCTAACCGGAGATTGATTGGGTGGGAAAGTATGAAGACTAGGCTGTCCTTTGGTAGCTGGGCTACTCTCGCTTCGATCTCTTCAATGGTTTTATCCAGCAAAATCTCTGTTTTAAAATTAACATCGTAGACTGGAATAATTGAATTAAGTAACAGTTCATAGTTACGACGCTCTGTCTCGCGTTTTGCGGAGGATAAAAATATCAACCTACGAGTATTGTGGTGAATATTTAGGGCCAGCTTAATGGTTTTATCAATCTCTACTGCCTCATTAACACCGGTTATATTGCTGAAGTTCTCGATAGCTGTAGCTTGAAAGTCATTGAAGCCACAGAACACTATTGGAACCCCAGGAAAGAGACGTTCACGATGTTTAATTGCAAAATTGAATGCGTTATTGTCAGAGGTGATGACAACCTCAAAATTGTAGTGTTGATACTTGATTTCGAGAGATTCGGCGAATGCATCGAGGTGCTCTAGATCAAAATTACGTTTGGTATCAAGGTAGTCAACGGAAAGTTCTATATTTTTCCCGGAGGCCTTTAGCTGTTCGTGTATTTCATTTTGAATGGAATCACTCCACAAATATCCTGGATGATAGGAGTTCAATAGTAGCACCTGTCTAGCGTTTCCATAAGCATGGGAGCTCTCTGCCAAGGCCAGAATTGTATACAAAAAAGCTATTGTTATCAGAACTCTTAATATTGCATTTTTCATGAATTCATCCAGGCGGTGATAACTATGAAATATAGTCGCCCCCCCTATAATTTACAACAAATTGAAAAAGCGTTTATAAACCTTAAAGTGACCGCTAAACGGTCTTTTTCTGCCTATTGACTTAAAGCTATTAATGACCGGAATGGGCGAGATGCTGAAGTTTGCTCATTCAATGTAAAACTTTGACGATCAAGCTAATCATGGCCAAACAACAGTTCAACGAATACTTCAGTCTAAACTGCTGCTTGGGTTGGGCATTGCAGTGTTTTATGAAAATTATTGCTGCGTGGGTGTAGCAGGGGCTAAACAGCGTTAGTAGGTTAGGGTATATTGTTAATCGTTTAAATTACATCGGCAGGAGCTAATGAATAATTTGTCTACCCTAAACCGCTTCCACCTTTACGACCGGGAAGCGATCGCCAAACACTTTGACTCTTCATACAGCTTTACCGCAGGTGCAGGAAGCTGGGGGATATCGGGAATAGTATCAGTCCCAGGCAGTGAAGATATCGTCTTTATCGTGACGCTGGGGGAGCCTACGGAGGGTAACCCTTACCAGGATGGGGTGACGGAAGACGGTGTGCTCATCTGGCAATCGCAGAAGCGTCAGACAGTTGAAACCCCACTGATCCAGCGCTTGATTAGTCATGACTGTGACTCCAGCAATGTTCACCTGTTCTTACGAGCAAAAGCACGCACACCGTATTTCTATATGGGGCTGCTTGATTACCGTTCTCATGACTCTGCTACAAATAACCCTGTCCACTTCACATGGAATATTCTTCACTGGAACTTACCTGCGGCGGTGAGGGATGAAATGGGGCTAGAGTTGATGGCGCCTCTTGAGCCGACGTATACACAAGGCACAGTGTCAGACTCAACCATCACCTTGAATGAAACCGCGCCTCCTGTGCCTAAACCCAAGAAGTCGAAAAGTAAGGTTAAACGTAATAATGGTACTGTCGACTGGGCTTCACGTGATGCTAAAAATAGATCCTTAGGTGATCAGGGCGAAAACCTAGTGCTTCACTTTGAGAAGGAAAAGTTAAAAAGTGTAGGGCGGGATGACCTGGCTGATCGCGTTCAGCACACCGCATTAACTAATCATGCGGCCGGTTATGATATTCAGTCTTTTGATGAACATGGGAGTGAGATTTACATTGAAGTTAAGGCAACAAAAGGGCCGTTGCAAACACCATTCTATATTTCAATTAATGAGGTTAAAACCTCAGTACGCCACGCCGATCAGTTTTGGTTGTATAGGGTATACGAGTTAAAACCTGACAGCGCTCAGTTTTACCGAAAGCAGGGTGAAATTGAAGATGGGTTTGAGCTGGAAGCGGTAAATTTCAAGGCTGGATCGAAGGTGTGATTAAACTCCTCGGTTACATACTCTCAATCGCAGGCCTTTATGGTCTCTATATCAATGAAATCCCCTTTGGTGGGTTACTGTTCTTCGTGGGTGGGTTTGTTGCTGGTACGATCAAACTGAGGCTCCGCGGTATAGGTGTCATGCTTATTGTCGTGCCAGCCGCCTATGTCTATCACAATGAATTTACCCTATTAGTTGTTGGCCTTATTGTTGTTGGCGTCTTGCTCGCATGTACGGGCAAAGGGCGCAATTATGATGGGGGTGAATGGGGTATAGATCTAGGTGGTATCGACTTTTCGTCAGGTGGTGACGGTTGCGATGGCGGCGGGGACTAGTTTTTACTCTAAGGTGTGTAGGAAAAATTGTATGGTTTAGTCATCGTCTGCAGTTAAGCGTGTTTACCTTTCAGCAGATAAGCTTAGGGGTATTAACTTGTAGTGGTCTTACTTAGGTTTACTGTTCATAGGGTAGATTCATACAAGTGCTTGTAGTCAACTCATCCCCTTTGGAGGCATTAGGCGACCCCAACGGCTCTACTCCTGCTTTCGACCCAAAGAAGACAAGTCGTGGTATTCGGATTTACTTCTTATTTGTTCTCGAGTGGTCATTTGGTTTCTGTGTATTATGTGGCGACTCAATGCATGAAAGGAGACATTGCGAATTCTGTGAAAGCTAACTTCGTTAGCCTATTCATTAGTTCATATTTCAAACTTTTTTGTAGGTGTCTTTGTTTGAGGGACTGGGGTATAGTTCATTTGCACCAACTCTAAAAATAAAAAAACATAACAAAATAGGCTTGATATTTTTAAGTAAAGTTAGCTATTACCACTCAAAATTATAACGATATAAGAGCCTTTGGCTTTTGATCTGCAATGCATCTTCAAGTTGGAAGTAAATTACATGGATCAAGTGACACGTGCATGGTATGGCATGCATATCAAATGCACACTACTTGAAAAAAATGAGCAGGGATACGAGGATTTCTTCTGTGAGGTGATGGAAGCACTACATTCAGATAACTTCCAACTAGTAAAAGCTGCAGGGCAGGATGGCGATGGCAAAGCCGACGGTTACCTTATTCCAGAAAAGTGCGTATTCCAGTCATACGCACCCAGCTCAGGATTTCAAAAGTATAAGCTGCTTAAAAAAATCGAGGGCGACTTTACTGGAGCGGTAAGCAAATGGGGAGACAAGCTTACCAAATGGGTATTTGTCCATAATGGGCAAGAGGGCCTACCAAAATACTCTTTAGACTTAATTACTGACCTAAAAGCAAAGAACCCAAAGATAGATATTGCTGTATGGAGCCCCACAATTCTCAGGGATATGGCTCTTAGCCTACCTGTTGCCAAATTAGTTGTTATGTTCGGTTTAGCTCCAACCCAAAGCGATATGACCTCATTGACGCATGAACCCATTAAGACTCTATTAAAAGCAATGGTCCACAACAGCGACCATAAAATCACTGATATATGCCCCGTTTCAGTAAAAAAATTGCAATACAACGAGCTTTCTGAGGATGTAGAAGCACTATTAACTGCAGGAAGACGAAAGGAAAACTTGGTTGGTGATTTACTGCTTAAATGGCCAGACCCTGATTATGGTGAAGATTTGGCCCAGTCTTTTCGATCTAAATATCAGAACTTGAAATCCAGTGGTTACTCGCCAGATAATATTTTTGTAGAACTAAAAGCTTTTGCAGGTGGCAATATTGATAATATTACAGCGCAGGTATCATCTCTTGCTGTATTAAGCTATTTCTTTGAACGCTGTGATATTTATGACAACCCCCCTATAGGGGGGCGAGCATGATTCTGCCAACAAAACACCTTCCACCCGATCGAGCAATAATATCTGTCGCATCAGAGGTATATAATCTTATCGGCAAACGTTCATCTGTCAGCTCAATTTGGAATGACCTGCAAGATAAACATAACTCCTTAATGCAGCAAGGAAAAATTTCTTACGACTGGTTTATTTTGTCACTCGATTTTTTATATATTATCGGCGCAATTGAAGAAAACAGCGGAAGAATAATGAAGGTAGGTGAATAATGCTACGGAAGATATACAGTGACTTACCAAGCTTTAAATCAGTTAGTTTTCACTCTGGGCTGAATTTAGTATTAGCTGAAAAAGATGGAAAATCTACTGATGGACAAACAAGAAATGGGGCAGGTAAAAGCAGTCTTGTTGAGTTAATTAGCTCTCTGCTTGGGAGTGACCTGCGCAAAGGGAACATACTTAAGAGCAAAGAATTACTCACTCAGCGTTTTGGTATGGAACTCACACTGAATGACAAAGACTTAACTATTGAAAGGTGCGGTGAAACACCTAGTAAAATTTATATTAAAGCCATGCCGACGGACTTCTTTCCGCTTTCATATATTGATGATGAAGGCTACATCGGCAACGACAAATGGACACAGTTGCTAGGTAATCATTTCTTCAATTTGACGGAATCAGCTCTTCAAATAAAAAATGGTCCAACATTTAGATCGCTTTATTCCTACTTTGCCCGCTCCGCAAAAAGCTTCGACTCACCTGAAAGAACATTCCCTCAGCAATCTACATGTTCAATACAAGTCGCTCTTACTTACCTTTTAAGTCTTGACTGGAAAATAGCCAGAGAATTTGAAGATATTCGTCAGAAAGACAAACTTATCAAGGCGCTTAAGGCAGCTTCCAATGAAGGTACACTTGGTGAAATCATGGGGTCACCCTCTGATTTAAGAACTGAGATTCTCCTCAAGAAAACACGAATTAATAAACTAAAAGAGACCCTCGTTGAGTTTAAAGTGCTTCCTGAATACCAGGAGAAAGAGAAGAAAGCGGGTGAACTAAGTAAGGAGCTTGCTAATTTATCTGCAGGCGACACTACTGATAAAGAGTGGTTAGCCCAACTTGAAAGAGCTTTAGAAGACGAACAGCAGGTAGATCATTCTCGCGTTGAGAAGCTTTTCAAAGAAGCCTCTTTTGACCTGCCTGAGATGGTTACAAAGCGATTTGAGGAGGTTTCTGCTTTTCATGATTCAGTTATCCGCAACAGAAAAGAGCATTTAAAGCAGGAGATGGATGGCATAACGGCTCGTATAAACACTCGCTATGATAAGAAAAAGAAATTTGATAATGAGCGCTCTGAAATATTAACCCTACTTCAATCTCATGGTGCCCTCGACCAATATATGAAGTTTCAAGGAGAGTTATCTAAGCTTGAGGCTGAACTAGCCTTATTAAAAAAGAAGCTTGAAGCCACTGAGAATCTAGATGATAAAAAAGCCGACCTGAAAATTGATAGGCATAACCTCCAAAGGAAAATGCGTATAGATTATTCTGAACGCGATAAAGCGATTAGCGATGCAATCATCACTTTTGCTGATATTTCCAGCAATCTTTACGATGAACCTGGTAAATTTATTATTGACCCAACAGTTAATGGTCCAAAGTTTGAATTTGATATTCCTGGAAAGAAAAGTACTGGTAAGACCAAAATGCAAATATTTTGCTTTGACATGATGCTAATGAGGCTTTGGGCTAATGAGCCTTGCAGGCCGAAAATACTCATTCATGACAGCATTATGTTTGATGGTGTGGATGAACGGCAAATTGCAAAAGCCTTAGTTCTTGGTGCTGAAATGGCTGAAAAATTTAACTTCCAATATATAGTTACGATGAATTCAGATGACATGCCTGATATGTCAAAATATCCTAACTTTCAAGTTTCAAACTACAGCGTTGATCTCGATATAACTGATACGCCTACAGGAGGATTATTTGGTTTTCGTTTTTAAAAGAACTGGACGAAAGGGTGACAGATCTATGCATTTATTATGTTCGTTATTACATCGAAAACAAGCATATCAATAACCACCAAAATCGAATTATAAGTCGACTTTTAAGTTGTAATAAACTTAATCACATGATGACCTTTAATGGCACCTAGCGGTCCTTGAGGTCTAACGATATTTTCAACATTGAATGACTCCTGAACAGCATTAGAGACTATTGCCAAAAGCTTAACTTTTCGCATTGCTGATTCACAATAGCATTTTCATTACCCTGTATAGCTTCAATACGTTGAGCACGCTTGCACTCCCAGACGTCTACGGGATACATACGATCCCATGCCGACATTAATTTCCGTTGTGCCTTACTCATCTTGTATTTTGAATAGGCCGCTTCCATATACAAATACGTTCGCGCAATTCGGCCTCTTGCCCCTTCTGGCGGTTCAGCTTTGTTACTTTCAATCTTCATTACACAGGTGCCAAAGTCGCTATCAGCTGTCGGTAGCAGCGTAAAATTATAGTTACTACGAGACGCATTCACCGCTCCAATGGCGGGATATAAGTTATACATATCGGCCTGCATATAACGGTATTCTGTATTCACTTTACCTGCGCAATTCCGGCCTTTAAATTTCTTCCCCTTCTTATTAATGCATTCAGGGTGGCCATCTCGCCATGCTTTAAAGTTACGCCCGAAATTCTCAGCGGGGACGACATGCTCCCACTCAATCTTTTTAGCTCTCTTTCTATACTTTGTCGTTTCAAACCCTTCGGGAGGTGTTACCGCTTTTTTATCATCAAAGCTTGCGGCGCAATACAGGGTGACTTGGTGGTCATAGTAGACGTCTTTCATGTTGTGTTTTTTGGCTTTACTAAACGACTGACTAAACTGGTTGCCAGTTGATGGCATGTCAGCCGCATAAGCAAAACTGGATATCATGAGAGTGGCTAAAGTAAAGAGAGTGATTCTATTTCTGATCATCAATATATTGTCTGTAGGTCGTTTTCGGTAAGAGTGCTGCGTCATTCTAAAGAATCTGGCTGGTAACTTATAGGGGAGGGTTATACAACTTAACAGCGTGTGATTGTGATCCGGTTGCTATCTATGGGATCAATCAGAGGGGCGACTTCTTCGGCATTCGCATTAAACCAATAATCCATATCTTCCGGTAATATTAGTACCGGCATTCGCTTGTGGATAGTGGCGCAACGCTCATTGGGGTGTGTTGTTAGTGTGACCAGTTGAGCTGAATCTTCGTGCTGAAACCAAATGCCTGCCATGAAAAATGGTGTTTCATCAGCATGACTGAATAGGTATTTCTGTTTCTTGGGCCCACCTTCACTTTTCCATTCGTACCATCCGGAGCAGGGGACTAAACATCGATTAGTGGTAAATGCTTTCTGGAACGTCTTTTTGATGGTGACTGTTTCGCCCTGGGCATTGATGATTAATTGCTTTGACCAGTTGGGCTTGATCCCCCATGTCGTCTTTAGTTGCTGTAGCGAACCTGATACAAGGGTAAGTGTATCAATAGGCTGAGAAGGGCTAAGGTCTGTATTAGTCGAGGTCAAAAATGGGATGCCTAAATGATCAATGACCCACTTATCAACTTTGCTTTTCGATATATTTAAGCGTCCACACATGGCGAGGGTAACCCTGGTTTTGAAATGTAGCTTGGTATTAATATGATAGTTAAATATAGGGGGAGTATTGAGGGTATTGTGCTTTTCGACTGTTTTATTATTGTAAAAGTGGCTATTGAGAATACCAGGTCTTAACTGCTCATTACCCCTATAATAAATATCACTTCACGAACAGGTGTGCTGTATTAGCCTAGCATTTGGCGATTAATAAAAAATAACTGCCACACAGGTATAGCGGTGGTGTTGATAGGCAGTGATAAAGACGGTATGTTGAGTACCGAAAATTAATAACTAGGAACTAGTTCTTCTTTTGAACCTGAGTATTTAAGTATAAATTGGTTGTAGACCGGTTGAGGTAAAGGTTTTGGTGGTTATGTTTGTTTTTTGATCAACTACATGAGGGAATTAGTTCTGTTAACTCAACTGTTATGTTTTCGAGTTTATTTCATAGTTTAAAAGGCTAGAGGGAGTTGGTGTAGTGTCTAAAAAGGGAGGATTCTCGTTAAAGTATTACCTTTGGTCTTTATCACCTCTGATTATATTTACCTGCGCCTCAATCGCCGATGGGTATAATTATTTAGTGAATTACTGCTGTGCCGATTCCTCAACTATTACTATCATAGACATGATTGAAGAATCACCTTGGGGGTTTCTAACTGGGGCTGTGATATCAGGAACAATAGTTTCAGTTATTTTAATTGATGACCTATTTATATTTTCTGGGAACTTACTCCACAAATTGTGGAACAAAAAAAAACATAACAGTGTGCTTGAATCACAATGATAGAACCATTGCATTTAGTCGTAGGAATATCTGAAATAGTATCTTTAGTACTAATCGTTAGGCTGTGGAAAGTTGAAGAATATCTACTTTTTAAAATACTCATAGCAGGAATAACCTTAATTCCGGTTGTTGGGCCATTGTTTTACTTTTTCGTTACAGATAAAACTCCTGTACAACCATATATACAGCAGAACCGCTCCCGAGGGTATACTGGTCAGTATAAAACTAACTGGGAAACCAGAAAGCCTTATGAGCAAGAGGCTCTATATAAATTGAAAGAAAAGATAGAAAAAAATGGCAAGCATAGTAAAAAAAACATAACTAACTAGAATAAGCGCAGGCACTAGGACCTCCAAAACGCTACGCGTTTTTCCGGCCCATGCTGCGAGCGTTAGGCTTCCTAGAGCCAAATTTATAAATTCACCATTAGTAAAAAGGATAAGTTATGGGA
>Ga0209707_1000947_pt1 | contig 16832 bp, 14 predicted proteins | sample EN4Hudsemesocosm_FD_184630 | JGI IMG/M metagenome (GOLD analysis project Ga0209707, IMG submission 184630) | Methane-oxidizing microbial communities from mesocosms in the Hudson Canyon - EN4B Hudson Canyon (SPAdes) (version 2) | ecosystem: Environmental > Aquatic > Marine > Cold seeps | place... | reverse complement strand
TCCGCATATTACGTTGATAACGCAAGATGTACATGGCATCTAAACTTCTGAATAGACCAAAGATGATCAGCAGTGCCGCTGTTCCATAGCCTACTGTGGGTGTCATCATCAATGCCCAAGGGGCTAATACTGCAATAATCGCCATCCCAAAAGCGCAAACTGATGACCACAGTTCTATCGGCGGTCGTAATAATGCCTCTAAGGGATATGCTTTGTTCATTGTTCTATCCGTGTAGCAGATACTAAGGCTGGGTAATGTTTGAGTGATAATTGACGTGATATTTTATCGCCCGTGACGGGATTTATAGTTAATCCACCGGAAGCCTGTAGCAGTTGCTCTAGCGCTTGTTGCGTGTTTACATTGACGGCAATTCCTGTTGCCTTATGTTTTTTGAGTTGTTGACGATGTTCTTTCAACCAGGTTAAAGAAAGCGCATCTGCTCCCACAATAAAAATAGGCTGATTAAGAAAGGGGCGGTTTATCGTTCTTGTCTGTACGCGTCCAGGTGACATTGACAGGGTAATGACTGGTAATCCATTAAATTCTAACTGATAATTTTCTGTCACTGCATACTGATAACGTGTGCTTTGTGAAAATGACTGTATGTGTTTAGTGTTGCCGCTATCATGGATGACAATAGGTTCTGCTTTTAGAACCGTCATCATAAACATTAATAAAATTGAACCAATTACTTTATGCCACATAAGATTCTCTTCAGCTAATCACTCACATAAAAGAGATTGTATGTAATGGCTAGAGGAAAAAAACAAAAAACCATTATTGAAATATCAATAGGTTTTATTAGCTACACCTGACTGACTGTTTTTATTCTCTGATCCGTTGAATATGCTTCATCACTCGATTAGCGTAATTTAAAGCCCGTTTCTTTTGCATCGGTTTTTGTCCTGGTGAATGATAACGCCCTATCGCCTGTTTCCACTCTCCCGTTTTTTTGTATTGATCATTAAGAATTCTGGCACCCGTACGTGTATTATGGATAGGCTCTAATGCTTGCCACGGCGTACCCAGTTTTTTATGGTGATAACGCCAGTTGATTTGCATGATTCCAATGTCTATTGACTTAACACCTTGCTGAAAAAAGTATATTAAGCCTTTGTAGGCTGATTTTCGTGTCGGGTATCGTCTTGGAATGCCTGCAACATTGAGCGTCCATGGCCAGGGTTTATAAAGCCCTGAATTTATTTTCCCTGAGTGTATTTTTGTAGCACTTTCAGCTAAAGCAACCGCATAAAGAATGGCTGTAGGTATATTATTTTCGATAGCTATCTTGTGATACATAGAAGGGATTGTTTCTGCCTTAACTAGGGTTATATTTGTTACTAACATCAATATAACAAAGACTAATACAGCGTTTGTCATTGGCCTATCTGACATTTTATTAAAAGGCTATGAATAAAGCACAAGTTAAAAAGATTCCTCCCGTTGGTCGGAATGACGCAACACTTGTCATCTCGACGGCAGGAGAGATCTTAATATCAAAATAAAAAGTAACCCGTGGTAAGTTCATAGCCATTTTTTATTATCGATTTTTTAAAACCGCCACCCTCTTTATCTAATAGATAATTCGAGTCAACTTTTTAGCGTTAATGCTAAAGACTAATGGCACAGAACTGATAAATTTCTTGGTCATTCGATACAACGTCCCTTTATCGTGATTTAGAGTAATACTGCCCGCCTTAAGTCGCTGTGTATCAATCTGTTGTCGTTTTGCCCACCGCCTAATTTTGTCATCATCTATTTGGTTTTGCGTATCGACAAAATAAATATCGATATGCAAAGTCTTAACTTCCTCATCCAGCATGATTTTCTGAATGATCGCTTCACATTCAGCACATTGTTCAATTTTAAGAAAAACCAACACACGATCACCTGATTTAAAATCACTACTTTGATCTAAGTTCAACAATCGGGTATCAATCATTTGTTCATGGGGATACAGCTTTGCAAAGGCCTGGTTATAAGCCAGTTGGAAAGCCAAAATCCTGTCTATATCCTCATGACGCATTGTTGCCCAGATTTCAGCATATTTTCTACGTTCTGTATCCGTTCGTGCATGAGTACCCAACACCTCAATGGGTGATATGTTTTTTGGACTAATACTGCCTCGAATACCTTGCATTAAACTTTTGTATCGAGTCCAGTCCGCTTTTGATAATGCCCATTGTTGGCGGTGATTCTCTTCAGCTAATGCCTGTGTATTGGAACGTGTATGTTTAAGCTGCTTTTCTTTTGTTTCTGTGGCTTTAACGGGGGTTAATGAAATTACAAATAGTGTTAAACACAAACCAGTGGTAAGTAATTTTTTCATAGTCAGGCTCACTATTTATTTTATGATTTCACAGACAATTCTTTGCGTGTTCCAGCTTTGTTTTTAAACATCACTGCCCTTCGTAAACGATCAAAGCTATACACCTGCCATCCACTTAACCCTTGCCCATTGCGGAGTTCATGTAATTGTCCCTGAGATCTAAGCACTGCATAAAGTTCATTACCCCATTGATCAATACTGACCAAGGTAAAAGGTAGTTTGGTTTTTCCATACCGTTTGCTTTTCTGTTTGGTTTTGACGGCAAGTTGACGGGCTTTTAAATGTGTTTGTAATTGCTCAATTTGAACGGCTTGTGCAGTTACCTGTTCTCGTAATTGCTGAATTAATGAATCTTGCTCTTGATGGCGTACACCATTGTCCAGGATTAACTGATTTAATTGATCTTCTAATTTTGTCAGTTTCAGTTTACCTTCTTGGGCTTGATTATCAAAAGGAAGACCCGATTCATCAGCAAGCTTAGCTTCGTGCTTATTTTCTAAAAATGGTTCTATGGGTTTGATAACAGGATCTTGTGAATCAATCTTTGGTTCTAAATTTTGTACAGGGGTTTCAATGTCGACAAGTGTTTGAACATGACTATCATTACTATCCCCAGGAGAAAAAACAAACCACAGAACAATCAATACCAGAGCCAACAACCCCATTAATCCGTATTTAATTGAGTCAGGCATTGGTTTTATATTATCTAGTGGATTAACTCCTCCGCCTTGCCTGATTGAGCTCATAATATTTCTCCAGCAAAACGGATATCCATTTCATAACTAATCAGTCGCCTAACAGGATCTTGATTTAATTTGAATGCTGGTGCAGTTAAGATAATGAGTGCATCTTCTAGACTCATTGGGCCAATATGCCGATGAACAGCGGGTAGCCGTTTTAAGAAAAACCTGGTTAATTCTATTTGCTTTACTTGTGGTTGCACCAACTGATAACCACTGCGTTTTAATAAGTAAGCTATAGCTTCTCCAATACTTGTTATCTCATCAGGAATTGAGACAGTAATCACCACTTGTAATAACTCTCGCTGTGATTGAGTTGGTTTTGATTTAATGCTGCTGTATCGACCTGTTTGTATATCGGAAGGTGTTGAATAATACGGTTGTTCTAGCGGAGTAACAACGACTGGCAATTCAACCCTCTGCTGAGTAGCTTGGTCAACTACATTTCCTACACTTTTCCCTGTTGTGCTACAACCCAGTACCCCAAATAATGAAATCAAAGATAATAAAATAAAGTTGCTGTTGATGGATAGTTTCATGCTCATTAATCACTGCTGTTTTTGTCGTAAAACAGTCTGACTTATTAGCATATTTCATTCAATCAGAAACCCTAACTGGATTTAAAGAAGGTTTTGTTAGCCTTTTGGGATAGGCCCTTTCCATTACAATCCCCCTTCCCTTTTGCCTTTTCAACCCTTTTTCCCTTCCTTTTTATTTTTGTTACCTTGTTCTTTTCCTCTTTTAGCGTTCCCCCCTTTTCTGATATTAAAAACTGAGTAACTTTTTTTAGCAAACACATAGACAATAGGATTATGATCTTTTCAACACCAATTTTATAACTTAGAAACAGAAATTGTCATATTTGTTATTTCTGCTCAATTGAATATTGAATGCGTGTTATCGCCCCATTATGGCCATAGGCTGAATTAATTTCACACCGAAAACGCTTGCTTAATGGGTACAGAAAGTCAGGGAAACAGAGATAGCAGAGTTGTACCCCCCCTTTTTCTCAATAATTTCAGTAGAGCCGGTCATTAATTTTAATGTCGACGACGAGGTAATGGGATAGCTTCAACAATGATTTCAATGTTTCTTGCTCGTGAATGTGAACGTTTATGTAAGTTAATGTTTTGGTAACGTTTCCCCCTACGCCATGATGGTTCATAAGCAATGGGGTAGCTGTAGTCACTATAACGACCTTCTGAATAATCAAATGTTAATAAGCCATTGTAATAGTCGACAACGACTTCAGTTTGGTTCTGATGTTTGCCCGACTGGTGGAAGGTCACCATTTTTCGCTCACCTTCTGCAATTTTTAGCGATACCGGGATGTAGGTACGATATTTACCATACATATAGATTTCACCACTGCGAATGGTCACTCTTAATAAGTCACCCTGTATGCCGTGCATACCATTGTAAATTTCCATCGCACGGTCTTGCCTGACTTCCATCGATAATCTTTTCTGTTCTGCTTGTTCGGCATTAATAATGGCTTGTTCACGTCGTCTTTGTTCGCGCAATACTTCCAGTTCATGGTGTTGCTGCATTGCTATTTCACGTTCTTGTGTTGATAGTGTCGCCCATTGATCTTCGGGCACGCCATAGATTCGTGACGTACAACTGGTGAGAATTAAAATGAATAATAAGCTTAAAAAACTAATTAAATGCATAACTGGCTTTAAGTTGTAGTTAAAGGTATTGTCCGTCTAAATCGATATTGACAGGCATAATAAGAAAAAAGGTTACAAACAAGTTGATTGATCAATTTTAGATGTGGGCTGTGAATTGGGTACGGTATCCTTATGGGTTTTAACCGTGCTAGCGCTATCTACGCACACGACACCTCGACAACACTCTTCACCTCGAAGCAGATAAGAAATTCACCATTTGTACTTACGGACTGTTTGCTTGCGCCCATCGAACTTAACATTTGCAGTTATCTCCGCCTACCCGATGATTACTATTTAGTCGTTAACCTGCCTTGCCAGAGCGGAACTTTCATCCGCTGGAATTATCGACCTTGCTCGACCGCACACCCCATTGGTTTTGACAGAACCGTGTGGGATGTCTGGGTTATGGAGTATTAATTATTTCCTCACACCAGTTTTGTAGTTTCTTTCTTCTTTATTTTGCCCACTTTCATCCCAAAAAGTGTATAGCTCATCTGGCTTATTATCCTTGTAGTTTGCTTCTGTTTTCTTCTGTCCATTTTCATACCAAAAAGTGGATAGCCCATCTAATTTACCATCCTTGTAGTTTCTTTCTTCTTTCTTTTGCCCGTTGTCATACCAACTATTTTCTAGCCCATCGTACCCACCATCCTTTAAATTCCCTTCTGTTCTCTTTTTTCCATTTTCATACCAAGAAGCTTTTAGCCCATCATACTTACCATCCTTATAGTTTTCTTCTACTTTCTTTTGCCCGTTGTCATACCAAATATTTTCTAGCCCATCTTTCTTACCATCCTTGTAGTTTATTTCTACTGACTTTTGTCCATTTTTATACCAAAAATTTTCTAACCCATCTTTCTTACCATCCTTGTAGTTTATTTCTACTGACTTTTGTCCATTTTTATACCACTTAGTATATAGTCCATCGTACTTATCATCCTTATAGTTTATTGCTTCTTTCTTTTGCCCATTTTTATACCACAAAGCGAATAACCCATCTTTCTTACCATCCTTGTAGTTTGCTTCTGATACCTTTTGTCCGTTCTCACGCCAAACAGCGTATAGCCCATCTTTCTTATCATCTTTGACATTTATTACTCCTGCCTTTTGCCCATTTGCATACCAAGTAGTTGTTAACCAATCTGGCTTACCATCCTTGTAGTTTGCTTCTTCTTTCTTTTGCCCATTTGCATACCAATTAGTTGATAGCCCATCTGGCTTACCATCCTTGTAGTTTATTTCTACTGCCTTTTGTCCATTTTTATTACCCCAATATGTAAGAAGTTTACCTGTAAACGGACTCTCTTCATTTACAGCATATTTAAGACCTCCTCTAGCTTGTAAGCTATCAACCTCCCTGGTCTCAGAACAGCCTGTCAACATTAACGTCAATAAAACCATGTATAAAATATTCTTCATTGCTATACCTCTAATTGATTACCAAAATTTAAACTTATGAATTTCATTTTCTGTTGTTTCTGCTGGTAATCTGATAGGTGAATAGACCATCCTTCTTACCATCTATGAAGCCACTTCTATTTCCTTTGCCCATTTTTATACCAAGAAGATGATACCCCATATTTTTTACCATCCTTGTAGTTCTGTTCTAATTTCTTTTGCCCATTTTCATACCATAAAGTCATCAGCCCATCCGTCTTATCATTCTTTTGGTTCATTTCTCTGCTCTTTTGCCCATTTTCATACCATAAAGTAAAAAGTCCTTCGAACTTACCATCCTTATAGTTTATTTCTACTGCCTTTTGCCCATTTTCATACCAAGAATATTTCTTACCATCCTTATGGTTTGCTACTGATTCCTTTTTCCCATTTTTATACCAAGAATTATATAACCCAACTTCCCGACTCTTTTTCGTATTTCCTTCTTTTTTCTTTTGCCCATTTTCATACCATAAAGTGTATACCCCATATTCCTGACCATCTTTGTAGTTCATTTCGAGTTTCTTTTGCCCATTTTCATACCAAATAGTGGTTAGCCCATCTTGCTTATCTTTAACGTTCATCTCTGTTGCTATTTGTCCATTTTCATACCAAGCAGTGAATAGTCCATCTCCCTTACCATCCGTGTAGTTTACTTCTGATTTTTTTTGCCCGTTTTCATACCAAGAAGTGGATAGCTCATCCCTCTTACCATCCTTATAATTTGTTTCTTCCTTTTTATTCTCTCTTTTATTATCCCAATATGTAAGAAGCTTGCCTGTAAACGGGCTTTCTTCATTTACAGCATATTTCAGACCTCCTCTATCTTGTAAGCTATCGACCTCCCTTGTCTCGACTTTGCCGTATAACTCATAAATATTTTTAGTGACCTGCACCGGTTTTTCCACAATATCTCCGCCACATGCATCCCGATTATCAAAATTATCAGCTTCTTCACTCCAGCCGACTAGCCCGTTGTCGTTTTTGATTTGTACCCACCAGGTTGATACAGGTTTTTCTATGATTTCGAGTACATCCATATCAGGATATGGCTCCCATTTTCTGCCTTTATACCAAGCTTCATAAAGTCCTTCTCCTTGGTAAGTCATAAGGTATACAATTACGCCTCTTTTGACTGGCATGCCATTTATTGTTGTTGATTTTTTAACCTTAGCTTTGCCTGGGATGGTGGTTTTTACAACGCCAGTCAAAGCTGTCACCCATTCTCCTTTGTTGACATTAAAAAGTGCAGAGGACTTTTTGTTTCTGTCTTTATAGGTTACCGTCTCTTTGGTAGCAACCCATCTACGGTATGTGCAACATTCGAATGGGCAAGCGCCATAATCTTCATATGGAATAAGGGGTAATTGATTCAGATCCTGTTTAGCGTCTGCAAATTTTGCGAATTCCACATCTTTCAACGTATCTGTTCCGTCTGACTTCGAGCCTCTAGCATGCTCAATCACAATACGCCCGTCTGATCTTCGAAGGATGTCATATTCAGCTCGGCGACCAGTAAATACCGCTATATCTTGGTCACCTAAACCACCGTCAATTATATCATTACCACCTAAGCCTATAATACGATCACTACCTCTGCCTGAACTAATAATGTCATCCAAAGAATACCCTACAATTGTGTCATTTCCATCTCCCGTGAAGACATCATTCAGCCCATTCCAGCAGATTACAAGATCGCGCGTTCCTTTCCCATCAACTAAAACCTCTGAAGAAAACATCTGACGACTGGATCCATCATCCATAGCGTTAAAAATTACTGCTTGGTCGTAACTTCCTTCAATCAATTCGCCTAGCAATTTAATATGTGTCAGAACTGGCGAGCCAAGACCATTGTAGGACCCACGCTGATCCTCGTTAAGATCAGGGGCTGCACGTACCGCGTTTACTCGCCGAACTACCGAACCAAGATAATCAAAGTTTGGGTCAGCGTAGCGCACTTCCCCCCCCTCATTTTCTATCTCTGGCACGGCATTACCCACCACTCTATCGTAGACGTGAAGAAATTCATGGTAGAGAATCGAGCCAAGAGACAGAGAAACAACCTCTCCCTTTAAAGAAAGGAAACGTCGATTTACGTCATTCAAGTTAATATTGATTTGATTTGAATCTATGTCTGGCTGTTCACTCGAGCTTACTGTTCTAGGAACAATTTCTAGTTGCCGGTCCTTTGAAAAATAATCAAGTAAAGTTGTTCTGGCTTCCTTTGAGGCATTAAATACCCGCTCTAGTTCATTAAGAATTAAATCTTGATCCTGAATGCTAAATCCTGGTTTCAGACCCAGGAAAGCCTTTTGAAAAACAATTTTATTTTTAACCTTAGTCCACTCCGCTTTAAAATTAAGTGGCATGGGAGTTTTTTTCGGGATAGCGATTGACTCCGGACTTAAAAAGTTCTCATAAACCTTTCGAATTGCATTGTTATCTTTTGACAATTGATCAATGTTTCTTCCTTCAAGAACCTTATCTAGTCTGTCATTTGAGCTAACTAAAAGAGCCTTTATGCAACCAGATGCTCCACAATTAGCCGAAGATTCAAGAATATAATCAGGTGCTCCATCAGAATTTACATCGAGGTCGAGTCTTTTTAAGGTGACTTTAACTATTGTTCCATATGGTTGGAGTGTGAAGGTGCATTCTGGATCACAGGTTTGAGTTGCAAGGGTTTTGTATATTTCTTCGATCAAAAATTGATCATAGACTTCATCAGCATAGCTAACCGATAAAACAAAAAAACCAATTATTATTTTTAAAACAGTTAAATATCGGAACATCGGGTTCTCCAATTTTTTAAATGCATTTTGGTTGTTGATAGCCAATCAATCCTTCATAATTAATATCTTGATAGATGTTTGGATTAACAACTTATTTCAGAAATTTACAAAGCGGAAAGGTAAAGTAAGTTCAATTCTTGCGCAATGAATCCTGATAAACATAACCACCTCCCTGGCTGGTTTGTACTTTAATCCAATCACCAAGGTTTTCCAAAATTTTGACCTTTTCTCCACGCTTCAATTGCCTGTGAACTGAAGAAAATAAGGATGGCTCAGCTTTTAATTCTGTGTTTTTTATTACCATCGCTGTTGCAGTCACACTAGATGATTTGGTTTTTTGAAAAGTCGATGCACTTTCGGTTGATACGCTATTAAGTATTGGTTTGGTATTTGTAGCCTGATTTTCGTGATATGCATTACTACCAGCTTGCTTATACGACTTAAATTCAATAGGTGTAAGATTAAAGGCAACTGTTACTGCAGAGTCTTTAACTTTTATTGTTTTATTGATCGTTTTAAAACCCGGTTTTTGCAATCTTAAATGGTAATCACCTTTATTTAATTTTATGCCCTGAGTAAATTTAGGGCCGATATTCATAACTTTTATTACCGCATCTGAAGGCTCTACATTGACGAAAAGCGGATAAGAAGCGGCAAAACGATTAATACGTCTACTGGTTGAAGATTTTAAACGACTAAGGCGCTGTAAAGCATCTTGTGGGAACCTGTGGCCGTTACAGTTATTACAATGATGGCCTGAACGGTTATCTTCAACACTGATGTTGTAATAAGTTCTGGCTGCTTTTTTAGCATTTACGCCTTCTGCTGAGCGACCTAGATAATACCAGGAAAGATCCGTTGCATAACCAATTCTCTGTGTTTCCAGTGCAAGCTGTTTCCAATGTCCGTTATCATGAAGTACTTTCAAACGAGACAGCGCATTTAACCAAGTTGTCATACAACTAAATCTGCAATCCAAATTTGCACGTCCAGTGATTAAATCATTATTTAATCGTTGTTGTGTAGAATCATCAAGTGTTCGATAGGCTGAAGAGCAGGAAGACAATAATAGGATAATTAATACCATCAAAAACATGGTTGTAAATCTTATGATAAATGAATTGTCATGTATGTTTAATCTTTTCATAGTTATTACTTTTCCATTTCTGATTTTTCTTTGCGAAGAGCTATACCCATCTGTAGATGTCCGATTTGGGCATACTGAAACATAAAAACAGCGACAATACCTTGCACCAAACCAGAAATGGTAAAACAGTAGCACCAGCCAATACTTTCAAAAAACTTAGCTAGAAAACCATAAGTTTTTAGTTCAAGCGATTTTTGACTGTATATGCGAGCATATTTAATACAAAAATACAGCATCGAAACCAACAAAAAGCCAACTGAAAGCCCCCTTAAACCATATAAAATAGTTGCAAATATTCTTTCATATTGCCTTGTTGGGTTTGTTGTTTTTAACGAAGTGTCTACTTTTTTTGATTTTAGCTTGTCAATTACTGCTGAGAGTGATTTTACTTGTTGCTGGTGATCGTGTTGTATTTTTTTGAGATATTGGTCTTCCATGTAAGAGAATATGAAATCTAACTTTTCAAGTGTTTGGTAATCCCTTCTTTCTTTATAGAATTGCCATAGATAAAAGAAATTATTCAAGCCAGTATCAAACCGAAAATTTTTCTGTGCCGTGTCTAACACCTGTGTAGCTGCTTGCAGGTAGGAAGATTCTGCTTTGTCAGAAAACCCTGACTTTTCCTGTAAATTTCCGTAGAAGGCAGGTAAGGAAATGTTTTCATCAGTCGGTAATTTATCTTTATCAAAAGAGACAAAAGACAGTGGAACTTTAAAGTCCAAAGCATTACTACCTAGAACCCCACCAAGCTTTTCAATCGCTCGTATCGCTTGAGCGTAATCTTTTCGCTCCGAAGCTAGTTTTGCAGCCGTTAAATATTTTTCTACATAAGCATCTTTATGTGTTCGAAAAGGTATGCTGTCAATTCCCATTGAAATCGTTCTAGATGCTTGTTCCAGCCGCTGATCACTAAGCAAGTAATCAGCTAATTGAAAATAACTCTCAAGTGATTGAGTTACTTTGGGCAGTTTTTTTATCCCCCGATTAATACTATTTTCCATCTTATTCTGCATTGCAAATTTGATTAGTTCAACTAACTTGTCTTTTGATCGTGTTTTCTGAATAGCTTGATCTATAACTTCAACTGCTGCATCATATTTTCCTTTATCAAGATGATATTGACTCAATTGAAGAAGTGCGGCCTCATTGTCTGCAATTTTAATAGCCTGGTTTAATGCTTGTTTAGCGGAGTCATCCATATGGTACTGTAACAAATAATCCGTTAAATTAAGTAAAACACTTAAATCATAAATAGTCGGTATGAAATGACTCAATGACTGACTAGTTAAACTAATCTGATCATTTTTTAGTAGAAAATGGATACTATTCAGTGCACTGTCCATTTGAAGCTTTGTTGGTTTTTTGTCTAGTTTTTTAAACATCAGGCCTAGATTATCAACAGCAGCACCCAGTTGATCGGCTTCGTTATAAAGTGTGGCGAGAGTATAGTAATAACTCCACTTACCTATTTGGACTGTATCTAATGGTTTTAAATCGGGGTTTTCAATTTTAATTTTCGGTATTTCAACAACTAGACCCTGCCTTCCTTTATATGATTCAAGAATACGTATCTCTTTTTCTAATGGGGGAAGATTAATTATTCGTTCAGTTTCCGAAATTTTGAAAATCAGCTTTTCTGTGTTCTCATTGGCCTGAACAAGTGCAGGAGATGCGAAGAGGAAAAATAAGCTTGCGGCAATAATAAAAATTATTTTTTTTCTTTTTATGAAAAGCTCTCGTTCTCGAAAATATAAAAAAAGAACACTATTTATAATAGTAACAGGATATAAAAAATACAAAACCACCTCACCAAATCCCAAAAATATGTTAAAGAACATTCCTGGGAATAAAATCATTACAAGGAATTGAGAAAAGGCACGTGCTTCGTAGAAATAAAAATTAGAAAAACTTGCTGATTTATTGTTCGATAGCTCTTTTATAGGTTTAAGTTTCTGTATTTGCCATTGCAATTGTTGTATTTCATCAGTTTGGGTTTCCATTAATTCTTTTTTCTTTAGATAAAAAGAATTCCTCTTTTTATCTAGCTTTTCGATTGAAATTGATTGTGCCTTATCATCGGCATACACAGAAAGCGGGTTAAAAAAACTGATTGCAAAAATCAACAACAATACAGAAGAAGCGTAACTGTTAAATAGTTTTTTTTTCATTATTTATCCTTGCCTAACCCCAATGAGATGATGAGATGGATCAAATTAGAATGCAGCTATATTTCAGACTAACGCCTCATTAGCGGCTGTATTTTAATAGTCATGAAGACTACTATTAACTCAGACTTTAAAACAACCCAGTTTGGCGGTTATTCTACTACATATTCTTTACTGAAAAACACTATTTGAAAAATGCTCTTTGGACTAGGTAAGTAGAAATTATATTAGCGCATCAACTGATAGGTATGATTGTCCCATTACCTGAAAGCAGTTATTGAAATAAATCATTTATCTGTAAATCGAGGAAACCCAAGCATCGCAATGCGAATAATGAATTTCCCCTTCAAGTTAAAAGGCATATTGACTCTCTAAGTTACTAAAACTCAATATTCACTAGGCAGTAGCAGCGTCACATGCATCTCATCATCAATTAAATAAAACTTCCAGTCACCTGTTTGCATATCCCTATAATGGATATGATAGGCAGCAAGTTGTTTTTCATTGCCATCGGTGACTAAAACCGTTGCTTGATTCTTATCAATTTTACCAACAGATAAGTTGATACAGCCAAAACCTTCGTTTTTAGATTTCAATAAAGGTGCTATTTCAAAAGCGACTTTATCAATAAACCAATAAGCACCCTGCTCGCCTCCATTTTCTGCTAGAAATTTTACGCCATCGGTATAGATAAGGTTTCTGTTTAGCGCATGTCGATACCATTTTTCTGTACCTGTAAACTGTGCCAATTCAAATATTAATTGATCTTGATTCAGGCGTTGGTTAATGTTGTTATTTTGTTCAATTACTTCAGTCATTGTATTTCTCCAGTCAAAATATAAGTCGAAGAATACAACGCCTTCGCAACGCGAGGAATTCACATTCCCCGATTGGGTTAAAGATAAAAAATATCTGCAACGTTTCCTACTGGAAACGGCTATCGGTTTCGCAGATTCGCGATAGCAAAAGGTGTTACTGAATACGCAGTAACGATGGTAAAACCCGTTAACTTATCTCGCTTTAAGTTCTTTCCAATAACCTGTTTTATTCTTCAAGTCACTCGAAAGAACCCCTGATTACTCAGGCGTTCTAGGGTTAAAAAACCCCTCTTTTTAGAGGGCTGACATTTAAGCAGCTATCAGTTGTTTTGCTAAAGCAACTTCAATACTGTCACCATCAGAGTTCAGCACATCCAATCCTGTATCTGGCATGTCACCTGAAGTAGATTGACTGACTGCAATTTTCTTAGCCATCAGCTCTAAACAGGCTATTTGTGCGGTTTTTTCATAGCCCAAGTAATACACATCAACGGCTTGTTGTTGTCCGATACGCCAAGATCGTCTAGATGCTTGTTGTACGGTGTAGACGTTATAGCCTGATTGCATAAAACAGATCGTTGGGAAGTCCAATAAATCTAAACCTGTTTTTACCAGTTCTGGATTACACACCAGTACATCAATGCCTCGGTCTACTTGATCCATAATCCAGTCTTCACGTTTATCTGTGCCAATACTGGAGCGTAAAACGGCGACTTTAAAACCTGATATTTCCAGCACTCTTTTAAGTCGAGAGGCTGTATCACGTTTGCCTGTATACACGGTATAAACTAAGACTTTTCTTCCCTTAGCCTTGTTTGCTTTACAAATATCAATTAATTCCAATTCTTTTGGACTTAGCTCATCTTCTTCAAGCACTGCTGGTACAAAGGCTAATATGTCTCTGGTACGTGGATGTTTGACTTCTTCATCACGAAAACAGATATCAGGCCAGGCTAATAAAACAGTTAACACTAACCCCATTAATGCTTTATCACCTTTTGCTAAGGCTTGTTTAAGCTCGTAAGTTAAATGACTCGATAACTGTTGGTATGCTTCCGCTTGTGCTTCATTCATACACACATTCATAAAAGTCTCTTGATACGTGGGTAACACATTACCCCCAATATCTTTGAGTTTTAAAAAAGCGGTATACGGTAAAACATAACGAATAACACCTTTAGGGCCGAAGCCTGGTGCTTTTGAGGTATGAACAACCATTTTTTTACCTTTGGCAGTACGATGATTTCCCTCACTGGTTTCTTTAAATACGTCCTTTAAAACTCCATGCTCACGCATAAAGCTCATTGCCGCAGTCCCCAGACTATTCTGACTGTTATATTGATAGCCATCTTCTAGCATACGTGTAGACATTACTCGCCACAGTAAGTAAAAAATATCATCGGCATAACCGCCCATTAAAGTCCCCGTCAATAACACGGTTTTACGTGATTTATCAGCTAAAACACCCATTGCCTGACCTTGAGCCGAACCTGCGTTTTTATACTCATGGCCTTCATCAACTAACAACAGGTCAAAAAAATTGTCAGGTAAATAACGTTTGATAAATTCAGACGGTTGATAACCCCCTTGACCAAAACCAAAGGCTTGTTTTGCCATGGCTCTTTCCATCCGTTTAGCTTGTTTGTCAGAAAAGACTAAATCGCCTTCCTCATCCATTAGATTAATAAACTCATAAACATTATCAGATAGCATGGTTGACAAGGTGTTAGCACCAAACCCTTCCAGCAATTTATCGGCTGTTTTGGGGCCTATCGTTGGTATTTGGCATATTGATTGATGCACCATTCCACGATAGTCTTTTGGCTGCTTATTTCGTTTTAAAGTCCATAAAGGCGCATGACAATATTGACACTGTTTCCTGCTGTCATTATTCTGATTAAACATTGCAGCACTGATGCGCTCACCTTCATCATTAACGATAAATTCTCCGCAATCTGCACAGGCAGCGTATTCATGGGTGACAATATAGCTTCGCCTTGCTTGTGTTTGAGTTTCTGCAATCACTACACGCTCATATACTCGACGAACCACCATCACAGATCGCCAGTCAAAGCCCATACGCATGCGCACCCGTCCCAAAATATAAAATTCTGGCACTGTAGGTTGATGTTGACTATTCGCCCGTATTTTTAATAATTGACGCAAAGTATCTGGGCCATTTAGCACCCAGACTTTGGCATTTTCAATGGTTTCCAGGATTTCCCTTCGCCATTTGTAAACTAAATGAGGTGGGGCTATCACTAATGTTCTGCGATAGCCTTCAGCAAATAAAACCGCTGAGACAGCAATGCCCATCATGGTTTTGCCACAGCCCATTTCACCATTTAAAATGGCTGCCTGCTCATTCTGTTCGACCAGTAATTTACAAACAGCTTGTATCCTTTGCCGCTGGGCATCAAAAGGCTGACGTTTTAAGTCACTCATAATTTGATCCCATTGGGCATTAGGCACACCGTCATAAACAGCTGGGTGTTGTTTTGATACTGAATCCATTAGACCTGCACCAAATTCATTAAGAAACCGGTTCAAATCAACGATATTTGATTCTTGTTGTTCCTCGTCCATAGGCACGGCTTGTTGCTCTACCGTCTGTTCTTTTATTTGATTGTGTTGATTTAGTTTATTTATTGGGCTCATGGTTGTTTCTCTCAAAAAAGGGAAAACAACCCCCATCAGGAAGTGTTTTCCCGTAGGGTTAAAAGTTATATTAATAATAAAACCTGTTAATCAATGGCTGTCACAACAAACCATGCTCCGCAAAGGAATAAGATCCATCGCCAATAATGATATGGTCAAGCACCCGTATATCGATACAATCTAATGCTTTCTTTAATTTTTGCGTAATCGCTTTATCAGCGTTACTGGGTTCTGCAATTCCAGAAGGGTGATTATGGGCAAAGACAACGGCCGCTGCATTGTATTGCAAAGCAGCTTTAAGCACTTCTCTTGGGTAAACACTGGCAGAATCAATCGTGCCGTGAAACATTTCATCACATGAAATCACTTGATGCTGATTGGTTAAAAACAGGCATACAAATACTTCGTGCTCATAGTGGGCTAATTTCAATTTAAAATAGTCTGCCGATTTAGCAGGTTCTGAAATTGTCGTGCCTTTAGAAAAGTAGCTATTGTAAATATAGGTTGCTTCACAAATAACATCATCTTCATCTGCGACACGGTATCGACCGTTTGCTTTTTTGATAAATAACATGGGTTTCTCCAATTAAAAGTCACTGAAGAACACAGTCCACCGCAACGCGAGGAATGAAATTCCCCAGTTGGGTAAAAAATATAAACGTCTGCCCAATTTCCATAGAAATTGACCACTGGACATGCAGACTCGCAGTGGTAAAAGGTGTTACTGAATACGCAGTAACGACGGTAAAAATTTGTTTAAATCACATCCCATAAAGTTCTTTCCAGCATCCTGTTATTACTCAAGTCGCTCGAAAGAACCCCTGATTACTCAGACGTTCTAGTGTTAATTGTCTCTAATTACTTAATGGTTAATATTTCACCAAAGGTAGGACTTTGGGCGGTAAAGTCTATCGCTTTAATTTGTGGAACAAATACATCCAGCGAGGTGCGAATCTCTCGAAACTCACCATCACCTTGCGGTTCCAGTACCACCGATTGCTTTTTATCCTTAAAGGTATCGCCTTTTATCACATAGGTTTTTTGTCCATCGTTTGAATGGACAATGCCTGAA
>Ga0209707_1000944_pt1 | contig 16924 bp, 14 predicted proteins | sample EN4Hudsemesocosm_FD_184630 | JGI IMG/M metagenome (GOLD analysis project Ga0209707, IMG submission 184630) | Methane-oxidizing microbial communities from mesocosms in the Hudson Canyon - EN4B Hudson Canyon (SPAdes) (version 2) | ecosystem: Environmental > Aquatic > Marine > Cold seeps | place... | reverse complement strand
CTATTAAATCATAGATGTCATTTTCGCATACGATTCTATTATAGAGTTTTGCTGGAATCTTTAGAACCGTTATATAACTTAAACTTCTAATTGTTTCAGCTGAAGTTAATTGCAATAATCCACTAATGTCTCCCATTAAAGTTCCAGAAGAGAGAGTTCTAATTACATGTCCCTTGGTTGAAATTGTCTCAGCAACTCCTGTAACAAGTAAATAAATATCTTGATTTTTTTCGTTCTCTTTTATTAAGATAGTGCCAGGGTTGTATGTCTTGAATTTTAGATTCAAAAGAAGCGTTAGTTGGTCTTCTTTAATACTTGGAATTAGCTCTTGTAAATACTTCTTTGCAAATTTAGGAATAAAGTTAGAGTGATTGGTTATAAGCTCATCAACAGTACCAAATGATGCTGACGAACCAATGACTTTCTCTTCTTCTGTATAATTACTGTTTGAAGTATGAGAGAGAACAATTTTAGATGATCTGTCAAATTTAAAATCTTTTGCATTTCCATGAATCATTCCTCCTCCTATATCAATTTTTTTGATATCAACAGGATGTAGATATTCCTCTTTTGTTTTTTCAAAATTTATCTCTGAAATTCCGGGTTCATTTTCATTTTCATTTATCATTGATTCCAGAACATCAAAAGAGGTTAAATCAGCGAAGTGACCATAACTTTTATAGCTATTACCCCAAATGGCTCTAAACAGAAATATGTTATTTTCCACAGGATGTGGAGAAAGAACAGGTTTTACTTCTAAACCATTGATATTATTCCATTTGTCAAAATCCAAATCTACCACATCAAAATAGTTTTCAAACTTATTCTCTTCAAGATTAAGCAATGCAAACAGCTTTTTTGTTACAGAGTCTCTTACGAGTTTAGTAGAATAGTATTTTATTTTTTTATTTGATTTAAGCAGCGTAGCCAAACCATTAAAATGGTCGTCATGGGCATGGGTATGGAAAATTCCCTCAATCTCACTGATTCCTATACCTAAAGCAGTAAGAACTTTATCCAGGTTTGGACAAGCGTCAACCAAGTAAATTTTCCCCTGAAAGATTAAAATGGAAGACATACTAGGATGTTCAGTATTCCAGCCATCCCCTTGTCCTGAATGAATAATACTAAAGTAATCACGATTGATATTAAAATGATTCAGAGAGTAGGGGGATTGATACCCCGTTGAGCCATCTAAGTTTAAATCAATTTCTGTTGTTTCATCTTTATAACTCAGTATAAATTTATTGGTATCTGTTCTTTTTATTTGAACACCGGGAATTATTTCTTTGTCTTGTTCTTCTAAAATACAAGTATCTAAAAAAGTATCCGCTTTTTGAATTTTTCCAAAAGCAAATTTTAATTTCAATCTCATAATATCATTGGCAATGTGTTCATCAATATTACTGTCAAGAATCTCTTCTTTTGAGATTAAACCGTAGTTACCACGGTAGATATAATTAAGTTGTGATTGTACTTGGTCAGATGAGCCAATTAGAATGGGTTTACTTCCATCATTATTTGGATGATTTGGTATAATCATACCTTGCCTGTACAACATTTGCAGGACAGGAAATTCTGCCACATTACAGATATCTCCATTTTGAACAAGGATATCAGATAAAAGTATGGCATTAGGCCCTGTTTCAAACTTTACACCGTCTCTCTCTGTTTGAACAATTAGACCCATTTTCATCAGATATTTTACACTATCAGCAGGTGCAGCGCAAAGTATCTTGAGATTAACTTCTTCAATCTCAACCCAGTAAATACCTTTAGAAACTTTTATCTTATGAATGAGAGACATATGTTTAAATCCTTAGATAATAATTGTAATTATATTATCACGATTAACGTTAATTATAAATTAAGATTATATAAAAACCAACACTATAAACAGGCTTTACTAAACTTGCTCAAAGAGATATAATATTTGTAACTATTTATTAAGGAGCATTGATGAAAATAATTGTTCTATTTTTATTTTTATTGTCTTCAAATATTTTTGCTTATTGTATCAGCAATAAGACTCCTCAAAAGCTCTATTTTATGGTTGAGTTTTACACTTCTAATTCAAGCTCAACCCTTACTTTTAAACAGTATATTAACGCACATGAAACCAAGTGTTGTGAAGCTAAAGATAATAGTTGTAATCCCACAAGTGATAAAGATAAAAAGTTAAGTTTTTATGCATTTATTAATGAAAACTCACTTGAAGGATGTGATACTTTTGGCACTCAAGAATCAAATATAATTCTTACTTCCTATGAAGTATTTGATAATTGCATTTGGAAATAATTATACATTTATCGAGACTTGGTTTTTCCCATTTTCTTTTGCCTGATACAAATTATTATCTGACTTTTTAATCATAATTTCCAAATTTTCTTCCATTCCATAACAAACACCAATTGATACGGTATAAGTAAAGGAATCAAGGCCAACACGAATAGAGTTATTTACAAAGTTTTCTCTGATTTTTTCAAATAAAACTTGAGTATCTTTTTTTGAGATATATTCCAATAAAACACAAAATTCTTCTCCTCCGAAACGAACCATTAAATCTGAAGTTCGTAGAGCTTGGTTGAGAATACTTACGGTGTTTTTTATAACTAAATCACCAATATCATGACCATAGGTATCATTGATTCTCTTAAAATTATCAATATCTATCATTGCCACAGCTATCTCTTCATTTTTTCGTTTGGCTTTTTTGAAAATACTCGTACCGCTGTCAAACAAAAACCTTCTATTGTACGCACCACTAAGATAGTCCCTGTTTGCTAGGTTTTTTGCATGTTTAAAGGAATCAAGCAAGTCTAGATTTGCATTTACTCTTGATATTAATTCTATTTCTCTATAGGGTTTTACTATATAATCGTTGGCACCAAATTTTATAAACTCGCTGGCTTCTTCTGAGTTACTGTTGGTTCCAAGAATGATAATTGAAAGTTGGTCTTTTTTAAATTGTTGCCTTAATGAGATAGTCAGGCCAATACCATCAATTCCCTCTATTGTGTCATCTATTAAAATCAATGAATATTTTTCTGCATTGTTTTTAAACAAATCGAAAATTTCATTATTTTTGTTTATAGTAGTTACATTGAGTTTGATTTTTTTCAAAATATGTACTTCTTTGGGATGTGTGATTTGAGCATCATCTAAAACCAATACATGGGAGTCATAATTATTCAATACTCTGTGAATGATGTTGATTGTATATTCAATGCTGTTACGGTTGTTTTTATACACATAATCCACAATGTCTTTTTTGATAATAGTTTGTTTGATTTGATTGTTCATAAGACCCGTTAAAACAATAGAGGGAATGTGATTAGATAGGGCATAATCAACCATATCACCATCATTAGCATCAGGTAGGTTTAGATCTAAAATAGCAACATGTATAATATCTTCTTTGTTGATAAACTCTTTAGCGCTTTGAAAACTGTCTGCTTTAAGAATCCGAACACTCAGAATTTCACTTATTTTATCTTCTAAAAGATTGAGTATAAATTTACTGTCATCTACAATAAGTACTGTTTGCATAATACATCCTACATATAAGTGTCTGATGCTAACACTAAAATTTTGAAGTATTTATTAAAGACTCTGACTAATAAAAATATTTTGGTAAAAATTTTTTTACTTTTCAAGTGTTTTTTGATACAATGTCAATAAAAAGAGGAAGTAGAAATGTTTATAAAATTAAATGATAGAGTATGTTTAAATCTTTCAAGAATTACTCGAACAAAAATTGACAGTGATGAAACAGGTGTTAGGGTACGTTTTTTTGAAGGTCAATTACAAGTAGCTAAATCACAAAGATTTGATAAAGTTAAAGATGCCCAAAAGTGGTTGACAAAGTTATTACAATCAGCTGGACTGTTCTAAAATATTGACTTTCATGTGAGTCAGATTCTTATAGGATTTTGACTCCCATATCCCTGCTTAGCACTGTTTGCTTACATTAGATACAAAACCTTATAAAAGACTAACCAAAATTTCGCTAATATAAAAGAAAACAATAGGATACAATTAATGGCAATTTATGCATGTGGACACCAAACTCCAGATTTAGACTCGATTTCTTCGGCGATTTCGTTATCATATTTAAAACAACAATTAGGAGAGATGGTTATTCCAGCAAGATTGGGTGAACCAAACCCTGAGACAAAATATGTGTTAGATAGATTTGAACTTGAACTTCCTGAATTAAAAAAATCATTTGCAGGCCACTCCTTATATATCACAGATTATTCAGACAGAGCGCAAGCACCTGAAGATTTAGATGAGACTCTTATTTTAGGTATTGTTGATCACCATAAATTGGGTGATATCACTACTTCAGCTCCACTTGAGTGTTGGATTAGACCAGTAGGTTGTACCAATACTATTGTATATGAAATGTATAAACATTACAATGTAGAGATACCTGAAAATATAGCTGCTTTGATGATGTGTGCCATTTTAAGTGATACGGTTATTTTTAAATCTCCCACTTGTACTGATACAGATATTACAGCAGTGAGAGAACTGGCTGTTATTGCAAAAATTGAAGATTTTGGTGCAGTGGGTATGGAAATGTTTAAAGTAAAATCAGCAGTTGATGGAACGCCAATAAGAGAATTGGTTCTAAGAGATTATAAAAACTTTGATATGCATGGTAATAAAGTAGGTATTGGTCAACTTGAAGTGATTGATGGTTCAGTATTTGATAAAATAAAAGATGAACTACAATCTGATTTAGACAGTCTTAGATCTGAAGAAGGTTTACATACTGCTTGTTTATTATTAACGGATATTATGAAAGAAGGCTCTGAAGTCTTAGTATCTTCAAATGATACGGCTATTTTTGAAAAAGCATTTGAAACAACATTGGCAGATAACAAAGTCTGGATGGATGGTTGTTTAAGTAGAAAAAAACAAATCATTCCATTTTTAGAACCTGCTTTTTGCTAATCTAACATTTTAAGTCAGTAGTTTTTAACAAACTGCTGGCTTTTATTCTTCTGTTAATTTATTTTTGTTAAACTCTACAAATGTTTAATAAAAAAAAGAAAACCTATACTCTTCACGATATTGAAAAATTATTCACATATATTCCTGCCATATTTATTCTATTTTTAGCTTTTTTATTGCTTGTTATCTCCTATTTTATTTTAGATTCAAAACAGACAAGGGACATTGATTTAATACAACAAAAACAAATCTTGAACTATGAATTTGATAAAAAAGACACTCTGTACAAGTTTGTAGACAGCGTTGAATCAAAAGTTGAAGAAGAACTCTTGAGTGTAAAAGAACACTTAAGTGAGGTTGTTTACAAAACAATTGGACATATTAATGCTAAATATAATAAAAAATTAAATCTGGGTTTAACAAAATTATATTTAAAGAAAGTGCAGGATACAGAAAATATTAAATTCGTAATATTTGAAAAAAACAATTTAAATATTGTTTATGGACATGAAAGTATATTAAATTTACAAAAAGTGATGTTCAATCAACCTAAAAGTACGAAATTTAAAGGACTTACACTAAAATATATATCTTCTCAAGGTAAAAGTAATTTTGAATATTGGAAATACGATTTACAGAAAAACTTAATTTTAAGTTTCTTTGATACTTTTTTTATCAATGAAAAAGAGTATTTCATTGGTGCTTTTTCAACAATTAATAATATCAAACAAATTACAAAACAATATACAAAAGATGCCATCAACAAAATAAGCAAAGATTTAAATTATCATATATGGTTTTATAACTCCAACACAAAGACGGTATTTAACTTTTATAATAATGGTCGAAGACTGGCCATTAAAAGAATTTTGAAAAAAAACAACCCCGATAATCGAAATTATAAAATATTACAATATTACGAGTCAAGGGACGATGAAAACCAAGAGTTCAATAAATACGTATATTTTTATTTTAAATATTCATATTATGTGAGTATTAATTATGATGGGCAGAATGCCTTAGATGTTAAAAAAGATGAAGTAAATAAAATCAAAAATGATTACGATCGCTTGCTAATTAGAACGACTTTTTTAATAATTCTCATTACTGCAATTTTGATATTTTTCTCCTTTGCTTTTTCTACTTTTATCAAAAAAATCTTTGGAAAGTACAACCTTGAGCTGAGTCGTAAAACCACTTCTTTAGAGCATTGGAAAAAAAGATTTGAGTTAGCCATTATTGCATCAAATGATGGTTTGTGGGATATTGATTTAAGTGCAGATAAAATATATTTTTCATCCCAATGGTTAAAAATGTTTGGATATGAAAAAGATGAATTGAATAACTTCTCAGATTGGTTTAATCTTATTCATAAAGAAGATAAAAATCAAGTTGAAGAAAAATTTGAAAAGATTTTTTCTGGATTGGAAGACAGTTTTACAGGTGAATATAGACTAAAAACTAAAAAAAATGGCTACAAATGGGTATTTGCTAGAGGTAAAATATTTACACAAGAAAACACAGGCTCTCAAAGAATGTTAATGATGTCTATGGACATAGATAAAAATAAAAAAATGATGAAAGAGCTCTTAGATATGGAGTTACTTGTTGAAGATGGGAAAATTGTTATATTTAAGTGTAATAATGACAAAAAACTAAGTATAAAGTCAATCTCTAATAGTATAAAAACATATGGTTATGCCAAGAAAGAATTTGAATCAAACAATCTAAACTTTATGGATATTATTTATGAAGAGGATAAAACGCTACTCTATGTTGCTATAAAAGCTGCTATCTTAAAAGAACTGAAAAGTTTTTCCCAGGTTTTTAGAGTAGTAAATACAGGAGGAGAAATCAGATGGGTATTTTTAAGGGCCATATTACTAAAAGATGATTTTTCTAAGGTCACGCAGTTTTATGGATATTTTCATGATATTACTAAAATCAAAGTTAGCGAAGAAGAACTAAAAATAAGAGTCGAAAACGAAGTGAATGAAAACATCAAAAAAGACAGACTTTTGATTCAGCAAAGTAAACTCGCAGCAATGGGTGAGATGTTAGGAAATATCGCACATCAATGGAGACAGCCATTAAATACAGTGAATCTCATCATCCATTTTTTAAGGGATAACTACCAAAACGAGAACTTTACAAAAGAAAAACTGGAAAAATATATCAATAAGTCTAAAACTCAAATAGATTACATGTCCCAAACCATTGATGACTTTAGAAATTTTTACAAACCCTCTAAAACAGTAGTCGAATTTGAAATAAAAAATGCCATAAAAGATGTGCTTAAGATTTCTAAAGAGCAATTAACACAAAATGAAATTGAAGTTATTCTGTATCTTGATGACATATCAATCATTAACTACGAAAATGAACTCAAACAAAGTTTACTGATTATTATCAATAATGCCAAAGATGCCATACTTAAAAAGAAAGAAAAAGAAAATTTTGATGGAAAAATAGAAATTAAAGTTAGTAAAGAAACAAAGTTTGCTAAAATTACAATTACAAATAATGGAGACTTAATTGCCGAAGAGATAATGGAGCGAATTTTTGAACCCTATTTTACAACTAAGTTTGAAACGCAAGGTACAGGTATTGGATTGTATATGACACGAACAATTATAGAAACCAATATGATGGGAAAAATAAAAGTAGAAAATATCAAACAAGGCGTTGTGTTTGAAATCACACTTCCACTTGAAACAATTATGAAATAATAAGGTTATTAATGAGTGAGTATAAAACAAGAGTACTTTTAGTTGAAGATGAAGAAGATGCAAGAGAAATTCTGGAATTTTATCTTGATACAGTTTTTGACGAAGTTGCAATTGCAACTAATGGGCAAGAAGGTTATGACTTATGCGTGGCACAGCAAAAACAGAAAAAATTCTTTGATGTAATTATTACAGATATTAAGATGCCAAAAAAAGATGGCATGACAATGATTGAAGAAATCACTCAATTACTGCCTGAACAAAAGTACATCATTGTCTCAGCACACAAAGATGAAGAATACTTGTTTCGTTCAATTGGATTAAATGTCTTAGGGTACTTTGTTAAGCCCCTTGCCGTTGACAATATAATGGACATGTTAAAAAAAGTAAAAGAAAAGATATTACTCACAAAAAAAGTTGTAAGTAATTCAAAACTCATTCACTTAAACGATACTTACAGTTTTGATACGGATAAAGAGACTCTTTTTAAAGATGAAATAAGTGTAAAACTTTCAGTCAAAGAGCTCTCATTGGTAAAAGTTCTTATATCTAAACTTGGAACAATTGTGACAAAAGAGATGTTGAAAGAAAAAATATGGGATGATTTAGGCACATCAGATGCCACTATGAGAACCATAATTAAGCGAGTTAAAGACAAAATATCAGATGATGACTTTATCATTTCGAGAAAGGGATATGGATACCTTATTGAACTAAATGTAACAAAAATGTAGAGAATTTTGAAACTTTGAAACAATTTTGGAACTATTTTAAACTTTTTATGTTATACTTTCAATACAACAAACATAAAAGGAGATCGAATGTCTAATTCTACGTTACTTAAAAAACTGTTACTTACTTCTGTAATAACTGCTTCAATGCTTACAGGTGCACATGCTGCTAAAAAAGAACAAAAATATGTAATTGCAACTGCAAGTACTGGTGGGACTTATTACCCAGTAGGTGTTGGTATTGCAACTATTGCTTCATTAAAATTGGCTAAAAAACAAAAAATGACTTTCTCGGCAATCACGTCAGCTGGTTCTGGTGAAAATGTTGATATGTTAGAAAAAGGTGAAGTTGACTTTGCAATTTTACAAGGTCTATTTGGTTCTATGGCTTGGCAAGGTAAAGCAAAATACGAAGGTAAACCAAAGAAAAACCTAAGATCTGTGTCTATGTTATGGCAAAATGTTGAGCAATTTACTGTTAAAAGTGATGTTGCAAAAACTGGAAATATTATGGATTTAAAAAATCTTTATGGTGAAAGATTTTCTATTGGTGGAAGAAGTTCAGGTTCTAGAGTTTCTGCTGAAACAATTTTGAGTGCCTTAGGAATTGATTTTAGTAAAATGAATGTTCAGTACTTAGGTTATACTCCAAGTTCAACTGCGCTTCAAGATGGTAAAGTTAAAGGTATGAATACTCCATCAGGTCCTCCAACATCTGCTGTTACTAATGTATTTGCTTCAATGGGTGCAAAAAACATCAAAGTACTTGATTTTAGTGCTGATGACTTAAAAACAATTCAAAAAAGTTACCCAGTATGGACTCCTTTTACTATTAAAGCAGGAACATACCCAGGTCAAACTACTGACATCAAAACTATTGCTCAACCAAACTTATTGGTTGTAACTAAAGATACACCAGAGCGAACTGTATATCTTTTAACTAAAACAGTATATGAAAACCTACCATTTTTAAATACAGTACATAAAGCAACAAAAGCAATGTCAATTCAAAAAGCAATTGCAGGACTTCCAATGCCACTACATCCAGGTGCTGCGAAGTACTATAAAGAACAAGGTATCAAAATTCCAGCTAGATTAATGGCTAACTAATAATTCAATTCAACTAAAGAAGGAATCCTCCTTCCTTCTTTAGTAATTCGTTTGCGCTTGGGGATGCTTAAACTAATTACTAAAGAATCTACTTAACTACTTAACAACTTTACAGGACAAGATAATGATTAAAATTAAAAATTTAAAATACATAACCTTTTCGTATGCCTTGCTGATTGCTTTATTTCATTTCTATATTAATATCTGGGGAGGTATTAGTGATTTATGGTTTAACTCTGCTCACTTTGCACTATTGGCTTCACTTGGTTTTTTAACCTATGAAGCAGAAAAACATGAAGATGAAATAAGCATCATCAACTTAGCTTTTGCTCTTTTATCTGTAGGTACATTTATTTACATGGTATTATTTGAAGAATCACTTTATGCAGATGCTGATTCACAAATGAGAATGAGTGATTTAATAGTGGCCTCAACTACAATTGTTTTAGCCATAATTATGGTGAAAAAACACACAGGTTATATTATTCCTGGATTAATAGTTGCCTGTATTTCTTACTTACTATTCTGGGGACAATATGTGGATGGAATATTTGCATTTGCAGGAATGACTCCTGAACGTTTCTTATATAGAATGTATTATACCAGTGAAGGTTTATTTGGGCCAATTGCAACAATCTCTTCAACGTATGTATTTATGTTTATTCTTTTTGCTGCATTTTTATTAAAATCAGGTGCTGGAGATTTTATTGTGGATGTTTCAGCAGCAGTTGCGGGTAAATTCACTGGTGGTACGGGACATGTGGCTGTTATTTCATCTGCACTTATGGGAACTATTTCAGGATCAGCGGTTGCAAATACGGTTTCAACTGGTTCTATTACTATTCCTATGATGAAGAAGTCAGGATTTAAACCAACATTCGCAGCTGCCGTTGAAGCAGCTGCGAGTACGGGTGGACAAATCATGCCTCCAATTATGGGTGCAGGGGCTTTTATTATGGCTCAAATGACTCATATTCCTTTTGTAACCATTATTACTGTTTCAATTTTACCTGCTGTTTTATATTTTGCTTCAATTGCTTTTTACATACATATTCATGCAAAAGAGCATGATATTAGAGGTGGAGATGGAACTCAAGTGAAAATATTACCAATTTTAAGAGAAGGTTTTCATTTTATTATTCCTTTATCAACTTTAGTAGGTCTATTGGTTTATGGGTTTTCACCAACGTATTCTGCTGGAATTGCAATACTTGCAATTGTATTTGCTTCTTATTTGACAAAAAACAAACGAATGGGAATTAAAGAAATTCTTGGAGCTTTTGCTCTTGGTGCTCAAAATATGGTAGTAACGGGTGTTTTATTAATAGCAGTTGGTATTATTGTTGGAGTTATAAATATTTCTGGAATTGGAATCACTTTCTCTCAACTTATTATGGAATGGAGTGGCAATTCACTTTTAATTGCCATTGTATTAATTGCTCTGGCCTCTTTAGTTCTTGGAATGGGATTACCTGTAACTGCATCATATGTGGTTCTTTCAGTTCTTTCTGCACCGGCACTTGTTGGTTTGATGTTAAGTCCTGAAATGGCAGCATTGGTTAATGCTGGAATTGAAATGCCAGAAGTTGCCATGTACTTATTAAGTGCCCATTTGATAATTTTCTGGTTATCACAAGATTCTAACTTAACACCTCCTGTGTGTTTGGCCGCGTTCGCTGCAGCTGCAATTGCAAAAACACCTCCAATGAAAACTGGGTTAATGGCCTGGAAAGTGGGAAAGGGTATGTATATCATTCCTTTGTTATTTGCTTTTACACCTTTGGTAACTGGAACTTGGGTAGAAAAATTTGAAGTCTTTAGTTTTGCACTTCTAGGAATCATGTGTTTTTCTATTGTAATGGAAGGTTATTGGGATAAAAAAATGAATATTTTAGAGAGAGTATTATTTGGTCTGGCAGCAGTTTTACTGCTTGTTCAAGATTCTCTTTTTGAAATAGAGAGCTCTTTTGAAGTTCTTCAAAATACACATATAGCTGGATTCTTTGTACTTGTTCTTGTAATGTATTACCATAAAGTTGCATTAAAAGAGAAAAAAAGACAAGTAGTTTAAAATGAAACCTCTAACAAATCTGAATTATGAAAATGAATTCAGGGGTGATATTGTCTGTGATTATAGATTTCACATGACAATATCATGGATGTATGATGATGCATTTATGTTAATTAAAAATGAAAAAAAAGAATACTTATTATCAAAAAGAGAAGATAAGTTTTTAAATTTACTGCTACACAAAAGAGGAATAATTACTTATACTGAAATGACAAGTGCCTTAAGCTCAAACTATGAAGACTTGTCCCAAAACGCCATCAGGCTTTTTGTGAAAGATTTCAGAAAAAAACTACCAGAAAATTCGCTTAGAAATATTCAAGGTGTTGGTTATAAGTTGGTTTTATAATCTTTAATACTACTTGAACAGATAGGACTTTACAGTTGCTACTTATTCATTGAGTAAATATAATCAAATCTCAATGGAAGCATTTACACTCAGTTGTAGATACAAAGGAAAAATTATGTTGGGAATTAAGAATTTAAAAATTGGTACAAAAATAGTTGTTGCCCCATTAATAGGGTTGATATTTCTTTTTTTATTGGCTGGCTTTACCAATAATGCATTAAAATCAAGTAAGTTTACTCTGAATGAAATTGTTGATGTTAAGTTTCAAATGTATAAAGAAAGTAGCCGTTTATTACGAGATATTAATCTTTTCAATAGTACTGTTTATAAGATTTTTTCTTATGTATCAAGTGGTTTAGAAAAAGAAAAAGCACAAAAAGAAAAAGAAACACTGGAAACTTTGAAGATTAAAATCGACAAACGTTTAAAATCAATTAATAAAGCCAGTTTTTTAGATACAAAAAATAAAAAGGTTTTTAAACAACTCGCAATAGATTTGGATGAATACAATGATGCGATTGTTGGTGCTCTCACCATGTTAGATATATCAGCAATGCAATCAGTTCCAGGACAACCTGTGAATATGAATGTATCAATGCCTATGTTAACAGTAACAGATGAACTTTTTTTAAAAATCAATAATGATATTACCAATATCAATAAAGAAGCAGATAAACAAAATAAAATTTCCCATGAAGATGCTCTTTTAAAAATTGATACAACCTTAATGACTTTGTATACAATTATTATGGTCTCATTAGTTCTCTCAGTGATTATGATTATACTGGTAACAAAAGCAATAAAAAAACCTCTTTTGAGTTTTCAAGAGGGCTTATTGGAGTTTTTTAAATATGTGAATAATGAAGTAGAAGAAGCAAAACTTATCAAAATTGATTGTACCGATGAGTTAGGGGTAATGGCAAAATTAGTAAATAATAATATTGAAAAAATACAAAGTGGTATTGAAGAAGACAAAGTTTTAATAGATAGCGCAATAACAGAAGCCAATAGAGCCAAACTGGGATATCTGGATGCTCGAATCTTAGGAGATACTTCTAATCCTTCTCTTCATCAACTAAGAGATGTGATAAACGAAATGTTAGAAGCTGTTGAAGAGAATATTAAAAGTGCAGTGGGAGTTTTATCTCAATACACAGCGTATGATTACAGAGCTAAAATTGATACATCTAAAATGGAAGGTGATTTAAAAGCTTTGTGTTCAGATATTAATAGTATGGGAAGTGCGGTGACTTCAATGTTAGTAGAGAATAAGAAAATTGGTTTAAACTTAACTTCAAATGCGAAAAACCTTTCTTCAAATGTAGACTCTTTAACCACTTCAGCAAACAATCAAGCTGCAAATTTGGAAGAAACTGCAGCTGCAGTTGAAGAGATAACTTCAAATATGCAAAACAGTTCAGAGTATATTTTAAAAATGACAAGTTATGCCAATGAGGTATCAAACAGTGTTAAAGATGGACAGGAATTGGCCAATAAAACTGCTGACTCAATGGATAAAATCAATGAACAAACCAATGCAATTGCTGATGCCATAACAGTCATTGATCAAATAGCCTTTCAAACAAACATTCTCTCACTTAATGCTGCAGTGGAAGCTGCAACTGCAGGGGAAGCGGGTAAAGGCTTTGCTGTAGTTGCTCAAGAAGTACGTAATCTTGCTGCTCGTAGTGCAGATGCGGCACGTGAGATTAAAGAGCTGGTGGAAAATGCCACTTCAAAAACAAATGATGGTAAAAATATTTCTACAGACATGATTGCAGGTTATAATAAACTGAATTCTAATATTCATAATACCTTGGAGTTGATTTCGAATGTTTCAAGTTCATCAAAAGAACAATTAAATGCCATTGAACAAATCAATGATGCAGTGAATACTTTAGATAAAGCAACACAAGAAAATGCTTCAAGTGCGGGTGCTACTAATACCATTGCTCAAGAGGTAAACAATATTGCCAATAAGGTAGTTGAACACACTAATGATAAAGAGTTTGAGGGAAAATAAATTATAAGGAACAAAAATGAAAGAATTATTAAATACTTTGGAAAGCTGTGGATATCAAGTTCATAGTGTCAAAAATAAAGATGAGGCTTTGATTTTGTCTAAGTCATTTATTACCAAAGGAATGAGTGTAGGGCTAGGAGGTTCTACGAGTGTTGATGAAATTGGATTATTGGATGATTTGGTATCAAGAAATGATATTACACTCTATAACCAATATGAAATGGGTATTTCCATGGAAGAAAATAAAAACAGAAGAAGAAAAGGTATGTTAACAGATGTTTTTGTAACAGGTACTAATGCGCTAACTCGTGATGGAAAATTAGTGAATGCTGATGGAAGTGGAAACAGAGTTGCTGCAATGATTTTTGGACCTAAAAAAGTATTAGTAATTGTAGGAAAAAATAAAATAGTGGATAATCTAGAAGATGGATTTAAACGATTAATGGAAATAGCTGCTGTTAAAAATGTAGAGAGAATGAATAATAAGTCAATAAGTATGGGAAAAGAACCTCGACATAACTTAGACAATATTGCAAATAAATTTGCTTATATAAAAGCAGATGAAAAAGACAGAATAGTATTGATATTGGTTGATGAAGAGTTAGGGTATTAAAATAAAGCTATATATAATCGAAGAAGTATATAATTGCAGAACTAAAGGAAGTCAATGTATGATTATTTAATAATTGGTGGTGGAATAATTGGTTTAAATATTGCCAAAGAATTAAAACTAAGAGACTCAAAGTCAAAAATACTCTTAATAGAAAAAGAAAGTGAAGTAGCTTGTCATGCAAGTGGTAGAAACTCAGGAGTATTACATGCGGGCTTTTATTACGGTGCAGACTCATTAAAAGCCAGATTTACAAAAGAGGGAAATGCAGCATTAAAAGAGTTCTGTAAAACAAGAGGTCTTCACGTAAATGAGTGTGCAAAAGTGGTTGTTGCTCAAAATGAAGAAGAAAATGAAGGACTTGAAGAATTAAAACGAAGAGGTGATGTAAATGGAGTTGAACTTCAATGGATGGATGAAGCCCAACTTGAAGAAAAATATCCCAATATTAAAACTCACAAAAGAGCTCTGTTTTGTCCTTCAACTGCAACAGTTAATCCCAAAGAAGTAACCTTAGAATTTAAAAAGTATATTCAAGAGTTGGGTGTTGAGATTCTGCTTGATTGCCAGTATCTTAAAAACCTGGAAGATAATGAAATAGTGACTTCTAAAGGGACATTTAAAACCAAGAAATTAATCAATGCAGCTGGTTTATATGCAGATAAAATTGCCAAACACTTTGGTTTTTCAAAAGAGTTTGTGATTATTCCTTTTAAAGGAATATATTTGAAAGATAAAAAAAATGTTTCAAACCTAAGTACGAATATATATCCTGTACCCAATCTGGCCAATCCTTTTTTAGGGGTTCACTACACTTTAACTGAAGCCAATGAGAGTAAAATAGGACCTACTGCGATTCCTGCATTTTGGAGGGAAAACTATAAAGGACTTTCAAATTTTTCCTTAAGTGAGTTTGTTCAAATATTATATTATGAAGCGAAACTATTTATAACCAATGCTTTTGGTTTTAGACAATTGGCCTTTTCAGAAGTCAGAAAATACAGTCTCTCCTATTTAAAAGGTTTGGCAATAAAATTAACTCGTAATATGGATCACAGTGGATATGATTCTTGGAGTACTCCAGGTATTAGGGCACAGCTTTTAAATACTAAAAGTTTGGAACTTGTTCAAGATTTTGTGGTTCAAAGTGACGAAAAGTCTGTGCATGTTTTAAATGCAGTAAGTCCCGCATTTACCTCTTCCATTCCCTTTTCCAAATGGGTTGTTGATGAACATATTTTAAAAGTGCGTTAATATAAGAGTAACTGCTTGTATCAAACAGTATAGACAGTTACTTTGTTGTACTATAAATTAAAAAGAATAATAATGACACCAGCAATTAATATAGCTAAAAAAGCAAAGATAAAATATACTATACATGAATACAAACATGACCCAGCTAACAGCTCCTTTGGAGAAGAAGCCGCTTTAAAGCTGGGTATTAGTGAAGAAAGAGTTTTTAAAACTTTATTGGTACAGTTAAGTTCTAAAGAGCTTGCAGTTGCTGTATTACCTGTATCCCATCAGTTAAGTTTAAAAAATATTGCCACATGTTTAAAGCAGAAAAAAGCTGTTATGGCAAATAAAGAGGATGCACAAAGAAGTACGGGTTATTTATTGGGTGGAATCTCTGCTTTGGGGCAGAAAAAAAGATTAAAAACAGTTATAGATAAGAGTTCACTTGATTACGATACCATTTATATCAGTGCAGGTAAAAGGGGATTGGAAATTGAACTAAATGCAAATGATTTAGCCAAGTTGCTCAATGCCCACTTTGAAGTATTAACTTTATAAAAACCTATATTTTTTTATATAAGTCAAGCCAAATTTTATCAGGAAGAAAACTAATAGCAACTAATACCATCAACAAAACAAAAGAGACAATTAATTCAGGACTAAATTCAATCATAATACACTCCTTAAACTTCTTATAATGGTACTATAATATAAAAATGTGGCAAAATTGTGTTATTAGTTAATTCCTTTAATAATTCTTTTAATATTTAAAATACGCTCAGTCGAAGAGGGATGAGTTGAAAAAAATGAACTTTTCGAACTTTTATTTCCTGCACTCATATTTTTCCAAAAACCTAAAGCTTCATTGATATCATATCCTGCATTATTCATCAAGTGAATTCCTATTTCATCGGCTTCACTCTCTTGCATTCTTCCATATGGAAGGGTGAGTGCATATTTTGAACCAACAGAAAAGGCCTTACTAAAAGCAGAAGAGTACTCTGGTACAGTGGCTTTAACCACTAAATCCCCAATACTTGTAAGTATATTGCTTGCAGTTCCAACACTAACTCTCTCAGCACCATGACGGGCCAGTGCATGGGCAATCT
>Ga0209707_1000939_pt1 | contig 16990 bp, 16 predicted proteins | sample EN4Hudsemesocosm_FD_184630 | JGI IMG/M metagenome (GOLD analysis project Ga0209707, IMG submission 184630) | Methane-oxidizing microbial communities from mesocosms in the Hudson Canyon - EN4B Hudson Canyon (SPAdes) (version 2) | ecosystem: Environmental > Aquatic > Marine > Cold seeps | place... | reverse complement strand
GGTCGGCTTAATGAACATTCAGTTTGCTGTTCAGGGAGAAGAGGTTTTTATTATTGAGGTGAATCCGAGAGCGTCTCGGACGGTTCCTTTTGTTTCAAAAGCGACAGCGTATCCATTGGCTAAAATAGCAGCACGCTGTATGGCCGGGCGCTCTTTAAAAGATCAAGGAATTACGCAAGAAGTGGTTCCTGAGTATTTCTCAGTTAAAGAGGCCGTTTTTCCTTTTATTAAGTTTCCCGGTGTCGATCCGTTGTTGGGTCCAGAAATGAAGTCCACCGGTGAAGTCATGGGAGTCGGAAAAAGCTTTGGGGAGGCTTTTGCAAAATCGCAACGCGCTGCCGGTGTTCACTTGAATCAATCTGGAACGGTTTTGATTAGTGTTAAAGACCAGGATAAGGCAAATGTCGTTGAGATTGCTAGGATGTTAACATCTAAAGGCTATAAGTTGATTGCAACAGCGGGGAGTGCTGTTGTTATTACCGAAGGGGGTTACGAGTGTGCCGTTGTACATAAGGTTAATCAGGGGCGCCCGAACACCGTAGATATGATCAAGAATGACCAGATTCAACTTATTATTAATACCACGGAAGGGGCTAAAGCAATCGCCGATTCATTTACTATGCGAAGGGCTGCTTTACAACATGGCGTGGCTTATTTTACAACCATGGCAGGTGCGAGTGCGATGTGTTTAGGGTTGAGTGAGTTAGAGAGTATTACGGTAAATAGTTTGCAAGAGTTACATAAGCAGTTAGGGTAAGTCTTGTTGCGGCTGTTTTTTTTAGATGATGAGAGTTGAATTATGAATAAAGTTCCGTTAACCGTTTCTGGTGCTGAAAAATTACGCGCAGAGTTGTTTGAGTTAAAAACAGTTGTGCGTCCCAGAATAATTAACGCTATTGCTGAAGCGCGGGAGCACGGTGATTTAAAGGAAAATGCTGAATATCATGCGGCACGAGAACAGCAGAGTTTTGCGGAAGGGCGCATTGCTGAGGTTGAAGGTAAGTTATCTAATGCGCAAGTTATTGATGTGACGCAAATGAATGCAGGCGGGAAAGTTATTTTTGGGGCAACAGTAGAGATCGAAGATATTGCTAGTGGTACAACCGTCACCTATCAAATTGTGGGTGAAGATGAGGCGGACATTAAAGCGGGGCGTATTTCAGTGGGATCACCGATTGCCCGCGCATTAATTGGAAAAGAAGTAGAGGATGTGGCGACGGTTAAAGCGCCTGTTGGGGATAAGGAATACGAAATATTAAGTATTAAATATATTTAATTATTTGGGTTTTTTCGGTAAATGACCGAGATTTGACCGATTTGCTGGATCAGTTCTGAGCGCGTTCTTTGGCAAAGTGTTTGAGTGAGTTGTTTACGTAATTCACGATCATTGGTTCGTATTTTGATTTTCACCAATTCATGATCGTTTAAAGTGATTTCTGTTTCTGCAATGACAGCTTCAGTTAATCCTGCTTGGCCTACGGTGACAACTGGTTTTAGTCGATGCGCATCAGCACGTAATTTCTTTTTTTCGATAGTATTCACGAGGGTATCCTTTAAATTTCCAAAGGTAATTTTACACTAAAAGCGAAAGGGTATGGGACGAAGTAAGAGCAGTAACCAATGGTTACAAGAGCACTTTAACGATGAATTTGTAAAGCAAGCTCAAGTGCAAGGCTTTCGTTCGCGTGCAGTGTTTAAGCTACAGGAAATTCAGAAAAAAGACGATTTGATCCGCCCGGGTATGAATGTTGTTGACCTTGGCGCAGCGCCTGGCGCGTGGTTGCAATATGTTAAACGATTATTGAAGGGGCAGGGACGTATTGTTGGGCTAGATATTTTGCCCATTGAAGCGATTGAAGGCGTGCATTGTGTTCAGGGTGATTTTCGAGAAGAAGCGGTAATGACTGAATTGTCTCGGGTTCTTGAAAACATTCCTGTTCATGTGGTTTTGTCAGATATGGCGCCTAATTTGACAGGTAATAAAGCGATAGATCAGCCGCAATCAATTTATTTGGCAGAATTAGCCTTGGAGATGGCCGAGACCGTTTTGAGTTCTAATGGCTGTTTTGTGGTTAAAGTTTTTCAAGGAGAGGGTTTTGATGCGTATAAAAAATCGGTCAGTGCACAATTCTCTAAAGTATTGATTCGTAAGCCTAAGGCTTCAAGACCTAGAAGCAAAGAGGTTTATATTGTAGGTAAAGGCTTTAAAAATAATAATTAGCCCATATGTTGGTAAGGTTAGTTAATAAAAAGTGAGTATTGAATTGATATCGCTGTGAAAGTGTATTTCACAGTTGATTGAGTAACGAATTAATACTAAATTTGCAGTGACTTGTTACAATAGGTCTTTCTTTTATGAATAATAATACGGTTAAAGACGGTTAGGTTATAAATTATGTTAAAAAATATTTTACTGTGGGTTGTTATCGGTGTTGCATTAATGTCGGTATTTAATGGTTTTGCCCCCAAAGACCGTAATGATTCAACAATGTCTTATTCACGTTTTATTGAGGCGGTGTCTTATGGGCAGGTTGAATCGGTGACGATCGATGAAAATAAGATCGTCGGCAAAATGCTCTCTGGGGAAAAGTTTCGTACTTTTTCACCCGATGATGCGCATATGATTGATGACTTGTTAGAGCACGGCGTTGAGATTGAGGCGCAAGCTCCAGAAGAGCAATCAATGTTAATGCAAATCTTTATTTCTTGGTTTCCAATGCTACTGTTGATTGCGGTTTGGATCTTTTTTATGCGTCAAATGCAAGGTGGCGGTGGCGGCGGTGGTGGTCGCGGTGGCGCCATGTCATTTGGCAAAAGCAAAGCCAAAATCCTAGAGCCCGATCAGATCAAAGTTACTTTTGATGATGTCGCCGGCGTTGAGGAAGCAAAAGCAGAAGTGGCCGAAATGGTTGATTTTCTGCGCGATCCTCCGAAATATCAGAAATTAGGCGGTAAGATTCCTCGCGGCGCTTTAATGGTGGGTCCACCGGGAACCGGTAAGACCTTGTTAGCCCGTGCGATTGCGGGTGAAGCGAAGGTGCCTTTCTTTTTAATTTCCGGTTCTGATTTTGTAGAAATGTTTGTGGGTGTCGGGGCCTCTCGAGTCCGAGATATGTTTGAGCAAGCGAAGAAGAATGCGCCGTGTATTATTTTTATTGATGAGATTGATGCGGTCGGTCGTCAACGGGGTGCCGGCTTAGGCGGTGGCAACGATGAACGGGAACAAACCTTAAACCAGTTATTGGTAGAAATGGATGGTTTTGACGGGCACGAAGGTATTATTGTTATTGCCGCGACCAACCGTCCGGATGTATTAGATAAAGCCTTATTACGGCCGGGTCGTTTTGACCGTGAAGTCAACGTAGGTTTGCCAGACATCAAGGGCCGTGAACAGATTTTAGAAGTTCATTTACGCAAAGTTCCGAAAGCCGATGATGTGATTGTTAAATACATTGCGCAAGGAACCCCAGGGTTTTCAGGTGCTGAATTGGCTAATCTGATCAATGAGGCGGCCTTGACGGCAGCGCGTACCAATAAACGCTTAGTGAGCATGGTAGAGCTTGAGAAGGCGAAGGATAAATTAATCATGGGGGCTGAGAAGCGCTCTATGGTGATGAGTGAAGAGGACAAGCGGATGACGGCTTATCATGAGGCCGGTCATGCGATTGTCGGCCGCTTGTGTCCTGAGCATGATCCGGTTTATAAGGTCAGTATTATGCCGCGGGGCCGTGCTTTAGGTGTCACGATGTTTTTACCGGAGAAAGATGCCTACAGTGCCAGTAAGCGCAAATTAGACAGTCAGGTGTCTAGTTTATATGGTGGCCGTATTGCTGAGGAATTGATTTTTGGTACGGATAGTGTCACTACAGGAGCTTCCAACGATATTGAGCGGGCTACACAGCTGGCACGGAGCATGGTCACACAATGGGGTTTGTCTGAGAAACTAGGGCCTTTAGCCTACGGTGAAGAGGAAGGTGAAGTCTTTTTAGGGCGTTCGGTTACGCAGACTAAATCGGTTTCTGAGAGTACCTCGCAGGCTATTGATGCAGAAATTCGGGCGGTTATTGATCGTAACTATAAGCGCGCCGAGAACATGCTTAAAGATAACGAAGATATTTTGCATGCGATGGCAGATGCGTTAATGAAGTACGAAACCATTGATAAATACCAGCTTGATGATTTATTAGAGCGTAGAACACCGGTGCGGGAACCGCAAGGTTGGGGTGATGTTGCGGTAACGACTAATAAGGACAAGGTAAAAAATCCTGCTCCCCTAGGTGATTCGCCTGTGGAACAAAGCTAGTTTGACAAACCGGACTATTGCCTCTTAAAGACTGATGAAAAAACTAACCTCGCCTAACATACTAAACCCGCAACTGCTTTCTCCTGTTGACCCGCAGATTGAAAAATATATGCGCTCTTTAACCACAGCAACGGATCTCCCGCTACTATCAGCCATGGAACAATTTGCCTATGATAATAATTTTCCCATTGTTGATCGCTTAGTGGGTATTTTCCTGGCATTCCTAAGTAAAACTATCAATGCGCAACGAATCTTTGAATTTGGCAGTGGCTATGGGTACTCAGCCTTCTGGTTTGCACGGGGAATGAGTGCTGACGGGCAATTGTATTGCACCGATGGCGATCCTGAAAATCTGAACCAAGCTAAATATTTTTTACAAGAAAGCGACTATTGGAACAATATTAATTTTCAAACCGGGTTAGCACAACAGATCTTTCACACTACTGAGGGGACATTTGATATTTGTTATAACGATGCTGACAAAGGTGATTACCCTGAAATCTGGACTATGGCACGTGAAAGGATTAATCCTGGCGGATTCTATATTGCCGACAATGTACTCTGGCATGGGCGCGTTGCTTTAGAAAATCCTGTTGATATTATGTCCGGGTGGACAGAGGCTATTCTAGAACATAACAAGATGATTTTCGAAGACCCCGCATTTGATAGTTTTATAAATCCCACTCGTGACGGGGTCATTGTGGCACGTAAGAAATGATTAATTACACCGCAAAGACTAAAACTAAAAATCTCGAATAGGCACGACTGAAATAGCGTTTTTGGGCGACCCCTCGACCAATTTATCACTAAAACTCAGATAGACTAATACTTGGCGCTTTGCATCGTAAAAACGAACCACCTGTAATGACTTAAAAAGCACCGATGTTCTTTTCTTAAAGACTTCTTCGCCATTTTTAAGGTTCTCAGGCAATTGAATAGGGCCGGTTTGACGACAAGCAATAGACGCATCGGAACTATCTTCTGCAAAACCGATAGCACCGGACAACCCCCCTTTCTTAGCACGGCTCAAATAACACGTAGCCCCTGAAATACTCGGGTCATCAAAAGCCTCAATCACTATTTTATCGTTCGGCGACGTTAATCTAAACTTCGTACTTACTTCACCAATCTCGTCCGCAACTGAAGTTAATGAAAATAATAATAAAACAAACCACGGGCATGCTCGCATTGATCTGGCCTCTTTTAGTCAACAATCATTCTTATAGTAATCTGTTTTAGACACGATATGAACCTATGTGGCTGATCTTTTTATACCCTTGCGAATAAAAAACAGCCATTACTTATTATTCAAATGCCGGCAGAACCTAAAGTCGAAAATAAATTCTACGTTAGAAAGAGTTGTTAAACTGAAATTAATGCTAAAGGTCACTGATGGCTAAAAAAAATGGTGCATTACTGTGCTAGCCTTTACCCTCAACATAAGTATGACCCACCCTGACCGTGTCGATAAACACATCAATTATGATGGCATCCCAATATAAGTAAACCAGAGCGCCTCAATATACCTGTCATAAAGAAACCAGCATAAATAAAGAATAGCTATCATTCCCACTATAGCCACTACCACGCCTACCATAGCGAAAACGAGCTGAACTGTATTATCCAGCAACTCTTCTAAAAGTCCTTTATCATCGTCCATAACACAATCCTAAAAACTCACGCCCCATTTTAGCTGATGCGTGGCTATTCGTAACCATCAAACGCCATGGATTATCAATCCTTCCAAACATAACGTCTGATCTTATCGCTATACCCTTCTCAACGTAGACATCAACACCCTAAAAGCCCACGGGCTTAATTCAACATGAGTTTTAATCTATTACTAAGCATTCAACGTTGCCGTCATCGGCTATTATCACACCGATGCTTAAGATGTAATATCTAGAACACCGTTAAGGACAAAGTCAGGTGAATAAGGGTAATTATGAATTGATGCCTCAGTCTCACAACCTGAAAGTACAAGACAGGTATCAATTTCAGACTCAATGCCGGCAATGATGTCCGTATCCATCCTATCCCCTATAATTAACGTATCCTCTCGTTGTTGCCCTAATTTTTTTAACGCGATTCTCATCATCAACGGATTAGGCTTACCGATATAATAAGCTGGCTTTCCCGTTGCTAACTCAATGGGCGCCACCAATGCCTTCGTTGCAGGAATAAGTCCTTGCTCTGAAGGACCTGTTATATCAGGGTTTGTACCGATCAATTTGGCGCCATCACGGACTAGGCGTGAAGCCGTAACCAGTTTCTCATAATTATATGAATGGGTATCACCAATAACAACATAATCAGGGTTGATATTATTCATCGAATAACCGACATCGTAGAGCGCATTAATAATACCGGTTTCACCAATAATATAAGCACTGCCATTTTCTTTTTGAGACGCTAAAAAAGTTGCCGTCGCAAGCGCACTGGTATAGAAATGCTCGTGCCCAACTTCAATCCCTAACCGCGATAATTTTTCCTGTAACTCTCTTGGCGTACGCTCACTCGCATTGGTTAAAAATACATATGATTTATTTTCATTTTTCAACCATTCCACAAATTCTTTGGCGCCCGGCAATAGTTTATTACCGTGATAAATAACCCCATCCATGTCAGAAATGATGCCTTTCTTACCCCGTATTTTTTCTATGATTTCTTGCTTATCTTTAATCATTTCTGAGCATACCTTATAAAAGTTTAAATGCTGCCCACAAGCGTCGCTGCATTTTATAATCGTTCATTATAGGGTATTCGACAAGAATCTATAACCCCGAGCGGCATTTCTTTATCGCGAAAAAACAGTCCCCTGTTTACTTAGCACGAGTCAAGGCATGGTAAATCTTAAAAACCAGAATAGTCGCGGATAAAACAAAGGTAATCACATTCGCAAGAACAATAGCTTTATCTTCAATCAATAAACCATACAGTAACCATAACAAAACACCCAATGTGAAGGTACTGTACATTCCTAAAGACAAGGACTCGGTATCACGCGTTTTAAGCGTTAAATAGGCCTGTGGCAAGAATGAAATAGTCGTACAAAACGCAGCCAAATAGCCAATAACTTCGGGTTCAATACCCATGAAAACACCTTTATAAAAGTAGTCTTGCGATAACTATCACCGCCGTCAGTTAACACTGTTAAAAAAGTCATAACCGTTCAGGTTAACAATAATTATAGGAAATGGCTCACAACGACACCGCTCTTAAATAACTCGATGACGTTAATTAACACAAAGACAAACTTGATCAGACTCTCCTTTTTTTATCAAAAAGAAAATAGCGTTAAATCGGCTTATATCAGGTTACTAAGAATCAATTACCTTTGTAACAACCCCAATATTTTTCAGAAAGGACCCACACTAAAAGGAATATGATCAGCGTAAACAACCCGAGATAATCCAGTGAAAGTGCATCAAAAAAAGCCCCCCCCAGAGCAATACCCCAAGCACCCATGGCAGAGATAAAAAACAATGGCACAGAATAATAACAATGTACTCGATGACATCGCCAGGCATTGCATAAACAAGCCAATCCCATCCAAAAAAACATGCCCCCCCAAACCCATGCAGTGACTTGAACCTGAGAACTCAACAACCTTGACAATAATATCACAGCGGCAGGCACCCCCCAGGCTAACCCTGCGTGCAGCTTATTATTCAAAAAATCGAGTGATTTAATGTCTTTTGAAGGCAATTTCATCTTAAAAAATCACTCTTAAAGCTGTGATTTTCATGACTCAACTACCACTATTTGTGCCATTAATTGCGACCACAACTCCACGCCTAATAGCATCAACCCAATCGCCATAAAAAAACACAATAGAGAAACCATGGCATACCACGTTTTAAAACCTACCGACCGTATGTTACGAAAACCAATATAAGCGCCTATTGCAGTCATAACAAAGGCAAACTCACAAACAAAAAGAACCGTTAACAAAGGTAATACGGCCTCACCTTGTGAAGTTGTGCCGCGACCTATTAAAATAATAAAAATAAGAAATAAGCCAAAACTAAGCCCTATAAAGGGAAACTTAACTAACTTCATTGTCTAAAGTTCCTTGCTTTTTTGTCTGCCGTTAAAAAGAATACCTGTCCACACTATACACTTGAAGGATTCGACCATCCACTCAGATAAAAATCAATAACCCCTTTTACAGCACCAACCGGTGTACGTAAAAACAACAACCCAGACAAAATTTCTCCACAGAAGCTGTGTATAACTTTGTTGATAACCCATTTTAAAGCCACCTAAGAGGCCCAATAAACAGACAACCCATCAAACTGACCACTTTTTGTACAAATTAAAAATTACTTAATAATCAATCACTTATGTGGAACCTAGGCGCAAAACAATAACTTACACCTCTCTACATAGAATTAAGATTAAGTTTATTAAGTATCTGTGGCTAAATTTGTAATCAATGACTTACATTGACCGTCAACTGAGTCACTCGCAGCGATTAAAAGAAGCGTTGATAGAAATTTTTAATTATTTTGAGTCTTGAGCTATCTTAACTTTAGGCGTAGGATCAAATGTACCTTTTAACAAAATATGATCCTTAACTTTGTAATTTTCTTTTTAACACTGGGAGAATGATTAATGTACTGTCAATATGAGACTCATCTCGTCAATCGGAAAAAACTCAACGAGTTATTAACTTGGTTCAAAAATAAAATTAACACCGACTACGAAGTTATTCAGGAAAGCCACCATGATTTCTATGTGATCTTCCGTGACCTGAACGAAAAAAACATTACGCTGGTTCAAAATAAAATAAAAGGTTCTTGCCTGCTACCGAGTTAAGGTGGCCACATCGTAAATTCATTGATTAGCATTACTATTCATTTAATAGTAATGCTAATTTTTTTATCTGCCTTTCTACCGTTGATACCCAACAAAACATGACGTTAATGGGTGTCGCTAAAAAAACACTTAATGACTACCCCTCCATTAAAATTTGACCAAATCCATATCGAAGTTGCTAGAAATGCCTCGGATGACTTTAATCTTTTTCACGATAAGCACAAATGGCTTCAAATCACCCATAATCCTTTTAAGGGCCCTATCGTTCTAGGCTATCAACTCAACACGTTAATTGAATACCAAATTCGGTTATATCGAAAAGCCCACCATGAAAATAAGATTATTGCCGAAAACAACTTACGATTTAGTAATTATCAAATCACTTTTGTTAACGCTCTGCGAACGGAAACACCGTTTAATTTAGAAATAAAAAAAACCCTGATAAGAACGATTCCTCATTTAACATTAGGCAATCGTATTGCCATTAAGTCAGATGGAGACACTATTTTATTAGGCTTTAAGAAAGAAACCCAACACCCCCTATTCCTAGAAGGAATCACTTTTGATAGCTTACCCAACTTAGCAATTATTCCGGATAAAACTTATGTCCCCGGAACTGATTACTTTCTTAAACGGAAAATCCTAAACAACGGTAACGTCAAGAACTTTCTATCCGCCTCATTAGCCGAACAATCAGATTATTTTGATGAATTAATCCATCTCGCCAAATACCCTGAAATATTCCCTTGTAGCTTAGCGTCAGGAGCTCTGTTAGAAAAAGCACACCTAGAAAACCATGATTTCAAACAAAACCCCATGGTGTATACCTCTCACGAAATTTCTGTCGACCGTCAATATTTAAAAACACTTAAAAATGGTGATGTCCTCACCATTTTAGTGAAACAACACCCCGAATCCGCATCCAACACGCTCAATCAAACAAACATCAGGTTACGCTCCTATGACTGTTTCGGGTTACTTGAAAATAATAACGTCCTATTCAGAGTCACGATGAATTTAGTCCCATTAGCCGGCATACTGGAAACGCTAAGAAAAAAAAGGCTAATCCATGTTGGGTAGAAAGCCACCGACACCCGGAAAGAGAAACGAATGACATTATAAAAGAAGGGATCTTCCTAACCAACGTCTCAATGATTTCGTTATGGGTCGAAGTCCCTCGTTAATGACCCTTACTATGCTGCTCTTAAAACGATACACCAACTTGAACCCATAACACCTGCTTATCGGTTTTATGGGTTTGAGCATCATAATAAGCATATTTGGTTAATACCTTGTAGTGTTTACCCCATTTCTTAATCGCCACAAAATCATACTCCTGCCCATAATCAATCCGCCCCGTATCATCATCAAAGTCATGATAAACAGCTCTTAAGTCAAAACCCATTACACGTGTACTGATAGAACCATAAATATCTCTTATCCCTGCACTGGGCGTGGATAAAAATTGATCAGCCCAACCCTGATGTGCATGTAAGGTTGACAGTGGCGTTGAAAAACCATAACCATCTCGACCACCTAATTGTTCCCAACCCACTTTGGCTGTTACCTTTAATGCCGAAGCCCCGAGGACTAAATGGAAATAATCCAACCCCCTAATGGCGTTAGGATTATTAGCATGATCACTCTGGTTAGCATATTCAACCGTATAAAGCGCTCTAAATAAATCAGAAAATTGATAGTCGCCATCAAAACGAACGCCATGCGTTTGTGTTGACTTTACGTTATCTGCAACATTATCGTTGTAATGCAACCAATACGAATAGCCCACTAATGTACCGACCCTTGGAACGGTATACCCCACATTAATAAACTGCGAATCCATTTCCGTACTGAGTGATTTGACATCCTGGATTTTGGTAATATACCCCGCCGTTATCTCCATATCAGGAACCAACGAACTGGTTAACACCGCCGCATCATAGGTCTGCTCCATTTGACGCCAAAGCAAGTTACCGATAAACCGTTCATTATCTAATTTTATCCTTTGTCGACCCATCTTGAGGTTACTCTCAAACAAATGATAATTAACCCAAGCCCGATTTAATTCATGTTGTTGTGGGTCTGCTACCGTTTCATAATGAGTCTTACCATTTCTAAGGCTGTTATAAGTATTGGCGCCAAAATCTTGATTGCCTTCATACTCGGCATATAACTTAAAACCTTGAAAGGTTGGTGTGAGGTAACCTATTCTTGACCGAATAGTAGATGCATTGCCTACCGATTTTACAGCACTATCCGTATCAACATGTTCAAACCGATAATTTAAATCGACCTTAATTTGACCATACTTTCCTTTATCACCCACCTTTAAAATATTTTCAACAGACTGATTAAAATCAGTCACTTCAACGCCATAAAGCAACGGCGAAAATAAAGGTAACGCTATTAAAATAAAGAACCTCGCTGCCCTAACTCTGAAAATATTCATGTGTGCCTTCCGCTCTACTGCAATCAATTTTGTTCCATTATTAATTATTGATCTACCGATCATCATCGAAAAAAGCTTTAACCTCGACATCAATCACATTTTTAAAGCGACTGACTACTCCATGATTTAAGTACTTGAACCCATTCAGGGCGATCGTTTAAACAAGGAATTAATGTCAGTGAATCACCGCCTGCCTCCTTAAAGACATCTTGACCTCGTATCGCAATTTCTTCCAACGTTTCTAAACAATCCGTCACAAAAGCCGGGCAAATCACTAATACCTTTTTACACCCTTCAGCGGCTAAATCGCGCAAACGATCTTCAGTATTCGGCCCTAACCATTTTGCCCGCCCAAGACGCGACTGAAAAGCGACTGAGTATTGCTCAGGCAATAAACCTGCAACTGCAGCAAAACATTCTGTGGTCCGAAGTACCTGGTGACGATAACAGCTTTTATGAAAACTACTGTTGGTATTACAACAATCAGTCTGTTGTAAACAATGTTGCCCCGACACATCAAGCTTCATAATATGCGATTCTGGAAGCCCGTGATAACTGAAAACAATATGATCGTAAGGTTTCTCCAAATAAGGTCTGGCACTATTAACTAACGCGGTAATGTAAGCAGGGTTTTCATAAAAAGGCTCAACCACCGATAATTTAATCGTCAACTTATGCTTTTTAATAACCCGTTGCGCTTCTCGAATAGAGGTGGTCACTGTACTTTGTGCAAAATGTGGATATAAAGGGATAAAAAGTATCTCTTCAATAGCTTTTGATTTTGCAATCGTTAATATTTTCCTTTCTATGCTTGGCTGACCGTAACGCATAGCCATCTCAACGGGAATGTTCAACTGTGCCTGTACTTTTTCCCGCAATTGATTAGAAATAACTATTAACGGCGACCCCGTTGGTAACCAAATACTTTGATAGGCTTTTGTTGAAGACTCGGGTCGCGTTGGCAGCACCAACAAACTGACCACCAAACGCCGTAACCACCACGGTAATTGAATCACATAAGCGTCCATTAAAAACTGGTTGAGATAGTTTCTCACTGCTTTCACTTCAGGTTTTTCAGGTGAACCCAAATTCACCAACAGAACGGCTCTTTTTGACATTATTTTGATTTCTCAGCTGAACGCATAGCGCTTAAATTAATATCGTTACCATTATAATTATTTACTTAAAACAGTACCAACTAATCAAACCTTTATCACTATTAAAGCGCCTAAAAAAGCCCTTGCAACAACCCAAACATCAACTAACTTTTTAATGTTGCCTGAATTTCCAAAAAAGATAACTATTTTAAGCCCTGATTAATAGGTACTAAGGCTAACTAAACAAAACGATGTCTGCATATAAAAAACCTTCAGCACAGCCCTTCTGGATGCCTTTCAAACACAATTTACATAATTTTTTCCTACTGGGTGTACTCTTTGGGCTCTTGTTTCCCATGGGCGCAATGGCACTCTTATTAAGCCAAAGCAATGAATGGACCTTACAACAGTTCCTGATCATCCATTGTGAAAGACCGCTACTCTGGGTTATTGAAACAGCGCCATTATTCTTAGGCTTAGCAGGCGCATTCGGAGGCCATCAATTCGACCAGAAAGAAAAACTTAACATAGAAACGAATAATCTCAACCAACTTAATAAACGCTTAGCTAAGCAACTAGAAGTTATTTTATCTTCTTCTCTTAATGCGATTATTATCGCGGATAAAGCGAGTAATATTTTAACTTTCAATTCGTCTGCACACGATATATTTGGGTTCGAGCCAGAAGACGTTATTGGAAAAAACCTTACTAATACCATTATTCCTGAGCAATTTAGAGACATGCACGTCAGAGGTCTTAAAAAACACCTAGAAACCAGGCCACACAATGTCTTTAACAAACGTATCGAAATTGAAGGATTACATCAACAAGGCCATTGTTTCCCAGTTGAAATGGAAATAATTCCTATCATAGATCAAGAAAATACAACCTTTTGTGCTTTCATCCGGGATATCACTGAACGCAACCATCAACAAGCAGCACTTAAAGAGGCAACTGATGATTTAAAAAAAGCAAATGAGCGATTAATTCAGGAAAAAAAATCCATTGAACAAAAAATAGAACAACGAACGAAAGAACTTAAAATAGCTAAAGTTTCCGCTGAAAAGTCTGAAAAAATAAAGTCAGTCTTCTTAGCCAATATGTCTCACGAAATCCGCACGCCCATGAATGCCATTATTGGGATGACACATTTAGCCTTGCAAACTGATTTATCAGAAAAACAATTCAACTATATAAAAAAGGCTAGCCATTCGGCCAATAATTTACTGTACCTTATTAACGACATTCTAGATTTTACAAAAATTGAAGAGGGTACATTTGAGCTTGAATATTGTGAATTTAATATACAATCGGTCATAGAACATCTTACCAATACAACACTCTTTTTAGCTGACAAGAAGGGTATAAAAATATCATTCACTATTGATCAGAATATACCGGTCACGCTGCACGGCGACCCATTACGGATCGGACAAATATTCATTAATTTAGTATCAAATGCGATAAAATTTTCACCTGATTATTCCAACATCTCCGTTTCACTGGCACTGATTACTTTAGAAGACTCTCGGGTAAAAATTCAAGGCTCCGTCACTGACCCTGGAATCGGCATGACACAAGATCAAATCAATTCACTATTCCAATCATTCGTACAAGTTGACTATTCTAGTACCCGTAAATTTGAAGGTACGGGATTAGGGTTGGCTATTTGTAAAAAACTAACAAAACTCATGAATGGCGAAATTTGGGTTGAAAGTAAACCTAACCAAGGATCTACTTTCAGTTTTAACCTCTGGTTAAAACCGGGACAACGCCTGGAACGACGCGTTGATCCAAGTCGCAAAAACAGGGGTTCTCTACAATATAACAAAAGCACCTTCAATCAGCTCAAGGGACGTAAAATACTGTTGGCTGAAGACAATGACATTAACCAAGAAATTGCTCTGGAACTATTAGATCAAGCTGAAATTAAAGTCACTCTTGCTAATAACGGACAAGAAGCTGTTGACTGCTTTAATACTCAATCATTTGACCTAATTTTGATGGATATTCAAATGCCTATCATGAACGGTTATCAAGCCTGTGAAGTCATTAGAGATATGCCAAACGGTAAGACTATCCCTATTATTGCTATGACCGCTAATGTCATGTCAGAACAACGCCTGTTAGCTCGGAATGCAGGAATGAATGACTTTATATACAAACCCATAATCGCTAACAAAATGTTCAATACCATTCAAAAATGGATCAACACTGCCAATATAGGAGCCCCTAAGGAAATGACTGAAAGTAAATCAACGACGACACCCTTCGAATTATATGACATTGATACGTCCTTCGGTTTAGAACTACTTCAGGGCAATACCACCCTTTATCGCCGTCTATTACTAAAACTCCGTGATCGCCTTGAAACATTTACATCAGAATTTTATGCTCTTGAGAATGACACTGAAGCACAAGAAAGGCATGCCCACACGCTTAAAGGTGTTGCCGCAAATTTGGGTGCAAAATCAATTAGTGAAGCCGCCGGTGTATTGGAGTCAGCCTGTAAAAACAACACGGGACAAAAAGCGATTAACGATCAGTTAACTCAACTAGAAGGATTAATGATACCTGTTCTACAAGGACTCAAGAAACTCGACGATGCCTAATAACAAATGCACTTAAGTCATTTTAAAACCACTTCCTTTTTTACAACACAAGACATCGGGTCGTTGGAAAGTGGTTGCAACCGAAGGTCAATGACATCTGCAAAACAACGCTCTTTAACCGTTTATAAAATAGCTTTTCGCCTCAGCCCCTAAGCCCTAATTTTTTTAGGACTTTTAGGGATTCGCTTTCTTTTATTTAACTGTAGTCTTACGGCTTAAAAAACGATAACCCATCATCCCAAAGATCATTGCCACAATAACAATCAGCGGATCATAAAAACGAACACCTAAACTGGCGAGCGCAGGCCCCGGACAATAACCGATTATCCCCCAACCCACGCCAAAAAATAACGCACCGAAAATTAATGCGCGATCAATAACCGTTGTTTCAGGCAAATAAAACTGTGAGCCTAAAACCGGCGTCGCTAGGGTAAAAACCTTCCGATAAAGGAGGGTTGTTGTCACAACTGCACCGCCTAGTACTAAAAGCAGACTGGGATCCCACTGCCCTGTTACATCAAGAAAATTCAACACTTTATTCGGATTAGTCATTTGAGACACCATCAACCCAAGACCCAAGATAAAACCAGAGACTAAAGCGGCTAAAATTTGTTTCATCATAAACCCCTAAATTAGATGCCGTAACACATAGACTGTCGCTATGCCGGAAGAAAGAAAAATAACCGTTGCAACCAGTGAACGTAAAGAAAATCGCGATAGCCCGCAGACCCCATGACCACTCGTACAGCCACTGCCCATTGCGGTACCAAAACCAACCAAAAGACCGCCAATAATCAAAATGATTGGCGAGGTGTTTTCAATAGCTGCGCCTTGTGTCGGAACAAAAGCTTGATAAACCAAACCTGATAAGACCAAACCGATAATAAAAGCGGCCCGCCAACTTTTATCAACAGCCGTTGTTGAGTAGCTCAGTAAGCCTTTAAGCAATCCACTTATCCCTGCAATACGTCCATTTAAAAGCATAAATAAGCTGGCCCCTAGGCCAATGAGGATACCGCCGAAAAGGGCGGAATAAGGGGTGAAATTTTCCATTGTTAAACTAAGCCTTATAAATTAAAATTTCCAAGAATAACCAATCTCGAAAGCATTTTGATACATGGATAAAGAACCGGGGACACCAAAAGCGGTTTGTTCACTACTGACATGCTCTTTGAAGGCATGTTGATAAGAAATATTCCACTCGCCAAATTCACTGGGGCTATAACTTAAACCAAAAGTCATGTGCTTGTTGGTAACTGCAGGGGCAATGACATTAAACAACAATTGATCGCCACCAAACGGACGGTCGTTCCAACTGTAACCAGCACGCAAGGTAAGATCCTGATTCACTTCATATTGCAGGCCGACCCGAAAAACATCAATGTCATCCCAACCAAAGCCAATGCCGTTATCAGCCCCTAAAACTGATTGCCCCGCGGGAATAGCAGGCCCAGCACCGTTAAAAACAGGCCCCTTATTAGCAATAGACTTAACGTCACCGTAGAAAATACGCTGAAAATCAAAACTTAAAGTCAGGTCAGAATGTGGGTGCAGAGCAATCCCCGTGGTAAAATTGGCCGGGATATCAAAACCACCATTTTCAGCAAACAAATCGCTGTATTGGTGAAACTCGGTCATATAAATTTTACTGGAAGCCGATGCCCCCAACGTTACCATCGGATGAATTTGGCCAATCCAGCCGGCACGA
>Ga0209707_1000937_pt1 | contig 17000 bp, 18 predicted proteins | sample EN4Hudsemesocosm_FD_184630 | JGI IMG/M metagenome (GOLD analysis project Ga0209707, IMG submission 184630) | Methane-oxidizing microbial communities from mesocosms in the Hudson Canyon - EN4B Hudson Canyon (SPAdes) (version 2) | ecosystem: Environmental > Aquatic > Marine > Cold seeps | place... | reverse complement strand
AATCGCGACAAGTTCAGCAAGAAATTAAAGTGTTACGTTGCACTTTTCCAGTAAAAGGGAAAGAAGGCATTGAAGTGACTTTGGTTCAGGCAAAAGAAATCAACCCGCCTAAAGGGAAGTCACCGCTCATATGGCGCTTATTAAGCAATCGAACAGTAGAAAATGAAGATCAAGCTTGTGAGTTGATTGACTGGTATCGCTGTCGCTGGGAAATAGAAATGTTTTTTGATATTCTGAAAGTCGGTTGTAAGGTTGAAAAGCTTCAATTATCCAGTAAAGAGCGTATTGAAAAAGCCTTAGTTATGGCCATGGTTGTTGCTTGGAGGGTAATGTATCTTATGCGCTTAGGTCGCATCTGTCCTGACTTGTCTGCTGAATTAATCTTTGATCCTTTAGAATGGAAATCATCTTATGGTTTACTGGACAAAAAGATACCAAAAAAAGTACCTACACTGAATGCAGTATTAAGAAATTTAGCGACATTGGGTGGTTTTTTAGGACGCAAATCAGATGGCGATCCTGGTGCGAAAAGTATTTGGATCGGTTTTCAGCGGATTCAGGACTGCGTATATGGTATTCAAATGGCCAGAAAGCTAAAAGGCGTATTTTAGGGCTTGTGTGTAAGGAGATGGGTTTAACTGCAGTATTTTTTCTCGAATGTAAAGTTATTTTTTCATTCATGTGATAGCTTTGGGATATATTAATTCTTTGTGCTCAGGGCTGTAATACTAATAAATAATGACTGCTATAGTCGCCATTCCCGAAATCCTTAATCGGGAATCTAGGTGTGCTTGATAGATTTCTGTTAAGAGCATATAGGAAGGCTATGTCACCGTTAAGTATTGAAAATTTAACTAATAACTTTTGAAAGCCTGATTTCTCTGACTTTGAACCATATAGCAGCATATTCTTAAGTTACTGAAAAATTAGATGTTTTTAAAATTCCACACTTAACGGTGACATAGCCTATAGGAATGACGACTTTTCTTAGGTAGGTGAGTTTAAATATAAATCTATTGGGGTTGGTATAATACGTTATCAAGCTGTTCTTTTGATGACAACTCAGGGGTAACGGTGGCTCGTACTGTACGAGCCCTATCACATGAAATATCATGGAAGACTGGACGCTTATAATTGATAAATTGTGAGATTAGGGGAAAAAACAATTAGTAGTTTTAAAAGCTGGGTGCCTAGCCAGTAGCTAACAAAGAGTAATGGTAAAAATATAATTTCTTTATACCATATGAAAATATTATTCTTTTTCATGATAATAATTAATATTGGAATATCGATAAATGAAATTAATGATATAAACCATATTAGCCCAATACTACCAAATTGTTTATGAATATATGCAGATCCAGCACATAAAGCTATAGCTTTAATAGCAACTCTTAGTGTGTTTAAATGAGGCTTTCCAATGATATTTATGCATGAGGTGCCAATTGCATTGTATGATAGTGAGATAATAGAAAGTAATATTATTTGTAACATCCAGCCAGCTTCTTTATATCGTTCATCATATAATATATCAATTATCAGAGGGCTTAAAAAGAAAATAAAACCAAGAATGGAATATATTAAAGCATCTTGTCTCATTCTTATTTTATAGTACACTTTACATAATCGTTTGTTTTGGTTTCTATTAATATCACTGAGTAGTGGAAACCATAAGTTTGTGTTGAATTTTAAGATAACACCAGTGATTGCACTTGCAAAGCCAGCGGCTATAACATAGACACCTAATGTGGCGGGCTTTAAATAAGCGGCCAAAATTAATTTCCCTCCATGTTGAGCGGTAAATGTGAAAATTGCCGATAATAACATCCATTTTCCGAAGCTAAGTAGTTCGGGCGTTATTTTTTTATCCAAATGAAAATGATGTTTTTTACTTTTTAAAAGGGCATGAGAGAGAATTGTTCTCATTAATGAGGCAACAATATTACCAATAACCAAGGGCCAAATATTTTGATACCAATAGGCACCTAAAATCATGACAGTAATTGATAGTAATTGGGCAATTAACTCTAATAGTGTTACGCGGCCTAATTGCATATTCCTTTGTGCTAACCATACTCCCGTGGAACTAAAACCGTTTATAAATGCAGTGATACCTGATATTATTAATATTGTAGGGAGCAGTGGGTCTGCATAAATACTTTCATTTGATATCCATCCATTAAGCTCGGCTAGGAAAAGGCAGCCGGCAATTATAATGATTAGCAACCAGAGAAAAAACCCTCTAATAATTTGGATAGACCATGCTGTATTGATGAAAGTTGAATCTTCCCCGCGTTTATCTCTAATAACACTTACTCTTAGCCCTATTTCACTACACATATAGACACCAACACGTACGGCAGTTACTACCGTCATTAGGCCGAACATTTCAGGTACCAGTAGTCTAGTTAAAATAAGGTTTCCGCCTAACCTTATAACTTGTGAAACCCCAAAACCCAATAGAGTCCATAGTGAAGTGCTTACAGCTTTCTGTTTTAATGATTTAGTTTGTTCCATAAATGTATTGTTTACTTTTTGTTTTGTTGAAAAATGCGGTAAATCATAATTTTTTATATCCTAATTTAATTGGAATTATTAGTCTATTTTATTGTTCCTCACGTTTCAGCGTGGGAGTGCAGCTTGTGACGCTACTGCATGGGGACTATAAAATAGGCACTATGTGTATTATGCGTTACCTTAAAGTACCCTGCGTTAAAGAGGTAGCCTTTCTAGGCTGCCAACTTAAGCTGGGACAGACTTATACTATATGTACGGAAGAGGGGCTTTAGCCCTGCTTTACTTCATCCAGTACTGCGGACTAAAGTCCCACGTCCATTTACTTAAGTGTGGACAGTGACGTATAGGGAGCTTGGATGAGTTAGGTTTTTTTACTTTGTTAAAAAAACCTAACCCATCCTACCGTGCTGTATTATTAATTTAATGGCATTGAAGCTTCTCTTCGGAATAAAAATGAAGCGTTTAAATGTTACAAAATAGGGTAAAAGGCTAGATTTTTATCACTCCAAGCCTACGGTCTCCTGCTTTAAGTGCGTAGCCATTTTCTAGGTCACTTTCTGCTAGAGGTGGTTTCAATTTGTGTATATTTTACAAGTAATATTTATTTTAGATAGCTAAAAAAGCAAACTATCTATTACAATGTGAAGATAGTTGATTTTAAAATTTAAAGTGATTTTTTGGCGGAATTTTTTCTAAATTTCTCCTGAATCTAATAGCCTAGCAAGGCTTTAAGATGTTCACTAATTTACTTCAGTTTGTTTGGAAAATATTATTTTGTGTTTTTTTAATTTTTTAATAAGGGAACTTGTTATGATTTCTGCATCAACCCCCCGAGTGGTCAAGAGAGAAAGTAGTAGGTTATTGGGACCCAGGGCGAAAACTATTGGCATCGATTCGATCCTATCAAAAAAATAAAAAAAATAAAAAATATTTTTCAACCCTACTAACGAAATATGCTGTTGTTAGGCATTGGTTTTGGACAATAATCACAGGTGCTGAAATACATTTGAACTGTTCAGTTGGCGGCGGGCTATTGATCACACATCCTAATGGGATTGTAATTCATCCAAAGGCCAAAATTGGAGTAAACTGTCTAATATTTCAGCAAGTAACGATAGGTAGTCGTAATGGAGGGGTTCCTGTGATTGGTGGGAATGTAGATATTGGAGCTGGAGCAAAGATTTTAGGAAATATTTCTATTGGAAATCATGTGAAAATTGGGGCAAATGCAGTAGTTATTCATGATGTAGAAGACTATTGTGTTTGTGCTGGCGTGCCTGCAAGAGTTGTTGGGCATACTCATTAGTTAAGTACTCATAAAATATGAACTTTAAGCAGTATATTAAAAGTGTAGCGATTAATTGTGCCAAAAAAATTGAATGTAACCCTCTTAGGTATAATGATATTTTAGTTGCGCTATTTCATGATATTGAAGAAGAGATAGGTGATTTTGATCCCCGGTATACAGTGAATGGAGAGGTTTTTAAGGCGCAAATAGATTTATTGCTCCAGAATGAGGTAAGTTGGTTGACGGCTTCTGAATTATTAACACAGCTTGATAAACAACAGTTTTTGCATTCTGCAGTTTGTATTACTTTTGATGATGGTAAGTTATCTTCTTACCAGCCTATTTTGGAAATGGTGAGGAGTGGAGGTAAGGCGACTCAATTTATTATTCCCAATCGAATGGCTGAAAAAGGAATAATGTCATGGGAGCAAATTAGCTCTTTAAATGACGCGGGGGTGGAGATAGGTTCTCACACGCTTTCTCATCCAGATTTGACAAAATTAAATGAGCAAAAAATCAAGCATGAATTACATGATTCTAAGGCTATTATTGAGGATAAACTAGGTAAAGAAGTGGTTTCATTTGCTTACCCTTATGGAGCATGGAACCAGCATGTAGCAGCGCTTGTGCAAGAAGCGGGTTATAAAATTGCTTTTACCACACAGCATATATATGCCTCAAATGAGTTTGCTACTGTTAATATACCTCGCTTTGAACCTGCTAATTTAGTTGAAATGAATGATATATTTTATGGGGCAGGGCACTATTTTTATAGGTGCCTAAAAAAAGCACTGATAATCCAAGCTAAGTTTAAATAAATTTATAGTATAGAAGATAATATGTTAATTAAAGCATTTACTAAAATAGAAGATATTGAATTTCTGCAGTCAAGTTGGGATGAACTAAGGCGGAAGGGGGGGGAGGCAACTATTTCTTACTCGTATTATCATAAAATGTTATTGTTAAATGAAAAGAGTGATTCGCCTTATTTAGTTGTTATCTTCGAAAATGAAAAGGTTTTAGCTATTTTACCGTGTATTTTAGCCAATAGAAAAAAAAGATTTATAATAGGAAGGCGTAAGTTATTTGAGATTAACTATAAAGTTATTCAATTAATCGAGGCGATTGTTGGTGAAATTTCAAAGGAAAATGCGGAAAACCTCGTAAGTTTTTTTTCTAACAGTACTGTTTGTGATGCTATTAATCTTTATGAGCAGCCTATTTCTACTCCTCTTTATCTTGCTGTTATAAATAGTAAAGGTCAGATATTTAAAGCGCCTTATGTAAAGCAAATTTCTCCTCATTGGCTGATAACGCTTCCTGAAGATATGGGGGCTTATATGAGTAAGTTTAAGTCAAAAAAAAGGAAGTACCTTAAATGGATGTTAAAAAACTTTAGGAAGGAGTATCAGTTAAGGCTTGAAGTGATAACGGATGCGCAACAAATTGACTTTTTCCTTCGGGATGGTGAGTCTATTAGTAAAGAAACTTATCAGTGGGAGTTAGGCAGTCGTTTAGTTAATAGTGAAGAGAGTAAGCAATTATTTGAACTGCTAGCGAAACAAAAAGAGTTAAGGGCTTATGTTTTGTATGCTAATGATATACCTGTTGCATTTGTGAAGTCAAAAATTATTAATGGAGTATTTCACTACGAATCAACAGGATATTTACCCGAATATTCACAATGGTCAGCGGGTACAATTTTATTAATGCTTGTCATAGAAGATCTTATAGAAAAAAAGTCTGCTAATTATCTTAATTTTGGAATGGGGGGGGATTTTAAAGGGTATAAGTCGACTTTTGGAACCAAATATCATGAAACAGCCGTAATAGAAATGTATGTTAAAACCTCAATAAAAGCGATGTTTATTTATTTATTTGACACAGTATTGTGGTATGTGAAAAAACAAATTCGTTTTTTTATGCATATTAGAAGGAATGGATTAGGAGCGTTATTAAAAAATGGAAAATGATATTCGTGTATTAGCCGTCATTATTAATTACAAAACGCCTGAACTTGTGATACAGGCAGTTAATTCGTTGCTAAATGATTTATCTAAAGCGAAAGATAGGATAACTATTGTCGATAACAACTCTTCTGATGGTTCAATTGGAATTTTGCAGCAAGCGATTAATGAGAATGCTTGGGTAGGGTTTGTTAATTTAATCTGTGCTGAAATAAATGGGGGGTTTTCTTATGGCTGTAACCTTGGAATAAATTCGGGTAAAGCTCAATTTTATTTTTTATTGAACAGTGATGCTTATATTAGAAATAATGCTATTGATGAATTGTTAAACTGCTTTTCATTACATAGTAATGCAGGGATTATAGGCTCGCGATTGGAATATGATGATGGTGTTGCTCAAGATAGTTGTTTTGTTAATTTAACTCCATGGCATGAACTTATTAAAACTGGTGGTACAAAATACATTAACTGGATATTGAAAAAAACATTTAATATTGACGAAATTGGCATTTCATCAAAAAATATTGTTTTTTCTCCTGATTGGGTTAGTTTTGCATGTGTTCTAATTCGCCATGATGTAATTAAATCGATTGGTCTAATGGATGAAGGTTTTTTTATGTATAGAGAGGACAATGATTATTGTAGGCAGGTGAGACAAAAGGGCTGGGATGTTTTATATTGTCCATCATCAAAAGTTGTACACTTAAACTTGGGTTTTTCAAAAAACCATAAAATAAGAAGGTTACCACATTTTTACTACCATTCACGCTCTCGATACTATGTTAAATATTACGGAAGATTAGGGCTGTTGAGCGCCAATTTTCTTTGGACTTGTGGGCGTGTTATTCATTTTTTCCGTGAAATGCTTGGAAATAAAGCAATGAATGTTCATGCCTTAGCTTGGCGTGATATTTGGACCGGAAGTTTAACTGCATTTAAGATTAAATAATATGAAAGAAAACATTGGGATAGTTGTTATTGGTAGAAATGAAGGTGAAAGGTTAGTTAAATGCCTTCAATCAATTAAATCTATTGGTATATATACGGTATATGTTGATTCTCAATCGACGGATAATAGTGTCAAGGCTGCTAAAGTGTTTGATATTCCTACAGTAGTTTTAGATGCTAGTCATCCAATGAATGCTTCTAGGGCTAGAAATGCTGGGTTTAAGAAGTTAATAAGCGACTGTCCTGATTTGGAATATGTTCATTTTATAGACGCAGATTGCGAATTACATGCTGAATGGTTGAATCATGCAATTATGGCATTAGATGCGTCTCCTCAGATAGCTGTTGTATGTGGGCGACTACATGAAAAATTTAAGCACAAAAATATTTATACACGATTATGTGATATGGATTGGTATGTAGAAACAGGGGAAATTAATGCTTGTGGTGGTATTGCAACTGTTAAACGCTGTGTTTTTGAAGAAATGCAGGGGTTTAATGAGAAGTTAATCGCTGGGGCGGACCCTGAGTTGTATTTTAGAATTCGTAAAAAGGATTATAAGATTCTGTGCATTCCTTTTGATATGGGAACACATGATTCCAATATTGATTTTTTTTCGCAGTACTGGAAGCGTTCAATTAAAACAGGTTACGCTTACGTCTCTAATATGAACTTGGGAGTAGCGAAAAAACCAGTTTTTAGTGCTTTGTTGTGGGGGGCGTTAATTCCAGTTATTATCGGTTTGTTGATGATATGTATCGACCCTATATTTTCTTTGCTTTGTTTGATGTATCCTTTACAAATGATAAAGATATATGGAAAGTCTGGTGCTTTACCATTCTCAAGGTATAGTAAAATTATTTATTCAATATTTTGTGTTATTGAGAAGTTTCCAGAGTCAATTGGTGTTATGAAATATTATATAAATTTTATAGTAAAACATGAGCAATCAATTATTGAGTATAAAAAAACATTATGACAGTAATAATTAACCCTCCCTATTTTTTGGTTGGAGCAGAGCGGTCAGGCTCTACGATGCTAAGGTTAATGCTTGATCATCATCCGGAAATATTTTTTCATCATGAGTTTGAGTACTCTGTTAATCAGATTGATTTTAAGGGGCAGTTTCCTGGTATTGAGGATTATAGGGAATTTCTTGATTCGGATAGAATTTTTAAGTCAGATGGAATTATCATTCCAGAGTTTGACAATTATGTGGAAATTGTTAAAAGTTTTTTAGTACAGCTCCATGATAAGAATATGCAGAAACATATTTGTGGAGCTACTGTGCATCATAATTTCCAGTTTTTGTCATTAATTTGGCCAAATGCGAAGTACATTCATCTTATTAGAGACCCGAGAGATGTTACTGTATCTTATGTAAAAAAAGGGTGGGCTGGGCATGTTTGGACTGCTGCTGATATGTGGCTACTTACGGAAAATATTTGGCAGGATTTTTCTCAGAAATTAAGTGATGAAAATTTTATTAATGTATATTATGAAGACCTTGTTAGAAACCCTGAAGTTGAATTGTCTAAAATATGTCAATTTATAGGTGTTTCTTATTCTAAGGAAATGCTTAACTATGCAGGCTCATCAACTTTTTCTTCCCCTGATATATCATTAATTAATCAATGGAAAAATTCGGGTAATAAGGTGAATAATTTGGTTGAATCCAAGTTAGAAATGTTGATGAAACAATATAACTACCTTGATGGTAATAAAAAAATTGAAAAAATTAGTTTTTTTTATGATTACTATTTAAGGATATTTTCGCATATCAATAAAGTTTTATTTTTTATTAGCCGTTATGGTCTCACCTTAAAATTTTTAGATTATCTAAGTCGACGGGTTTTTAAATCTTGCCGGTTTCGTAAATATGTCAAAGAAAAGGTTAATAATAAGGCAAAGTTATATATAAAATGAATTTTACTTAGCTTGAATGCATCTCCTTACACATAACTTTATAAGCAACTGATTTTAAATGAAGTTTAATTTTTATGAATTGCTTTTAAATCAATGAGTTACAAGCTTGTGTGTAAGGTTATGGCTTGAATGATATGGCTGGACGGGTACACTATGGTTGTTGCTTTGAGGGCGAAAAATAGGATATAACGGATACCAGCCGTTGTTAATTATTAATGATAAGTCCCACTTATACACCCTGAACAGTATGATAAATCTTGGTGCTGTGTCTGCTTAGTTTATGAACTCGTAAAGTTAGAGTCTGGATTAATCTATTGGCTTAGTGAGCACACTGAGGTTGAATTGGCTATTTTGTTTGGCTCTTATGCTAAAGGAATGGCAACAAGGGATAGCGACGTAGATTTTGCAATTCAACTGTTATTTAGGCGGTGTATGACAGCAGATGATAAGTGGCTTATATTCATCAGCTGAGTACGTTGCTTAGTAAGTATATAGATCTGATTGATTTAAGGTCGGTAGGTCAGCCGTTATTGGCTCAAATTATTAAGTACGGTAAGCGTTTACTTGGAACGAATACGTTGTATGCAGAGCTCGCTATCAAAAATATCAATAGCATACAAGACCTTACACCTTATATTGAACGAATGTTAACGGAAAGAAGGAGGCGGTGGCTATCTAATGGATAACACGTAGGCTGGACGAGCTTATTTAACGTAGCGACGATAACGAAATCCGACATTTTCGATATCATGATATGTCGGATTCCGTTTTTTAATGCTTCGCAATAAAAATTCTAATCCTACCTACGTATAATACTTTCACAGTCTCTGGAGCATGGGAACTATAAAAATCTGTTAATAAGGGTATCTTTACATTAATGCCTAAAGCAGGGTAATAAATACAAATTTAAATAAGGGTTTAGGATGAAAAAAATAGCAATTATTGGTTTAGGTTATGTTGGCTTACCATTGGCGGTTGAATTCGGTAAAAAATTCACAACGGTAGGTTTTGATATCAATACTGCGCGTATTGCAGAGTTAAATTCGGGTGTTGATTCGACTCTTGAAACAACGCCTGAAGAGTTGGCTTCTGCCAATTTGCTAACTTGCACAACAGATGCCTCGTTAATAGCGGATTCTAATATTTTTGTTGTCACTGTCCCCACACCTATTGATGCAAGTAAAACGCCAGATTTATCTCCTGTTGTTTCCGCTACTGAGCTAGTCGCTGGGTACTTGAAAAAGGGTGATATCGTCATTTATGAATCAACGGTTTACCCTGGTGCAACGGAAGAGATTTGTGTGCCATTGCTGGAGCAAATTTCTGGATTGAAATTTAATGTCGATTTTTATTGTGGTTATAGCCCTGAAAGAATCAACCCTGGCGATAAAGAGCGTACTTTAACGACAATTCTTAAAGTGACATCAGGTTCGACACCTGAAATTGCAACGGTAGTCGATGAGTTATATCAAACTATTATTACAGCAGGTACGCATAAGGCGAGTAGTATTAAAGTTGCTGAGGCGGCAAAAGTTATTGAAAATACGCAGCGTGATATTAATATTGCTTTAGTTAATGAATTGGCGTTAATTTTTAATCGTGTCGGGATTGATACTGAGGAAGTGCTTATTGCCGCAGGTACTAAGTGGAACTTTTTACCATTTCGTCCTGGATTAGTCGGGGGGCACTGTATCGGTGTTGATCCGTACTATCTTGTTCATAAAGCTGAAACATTAGGCTATCATCCGCAGCTTATTTCAGCAGGCCGCCGAATCAATGACAATATGGGGCATTTTGTTGTTAGTGAAGTCGCAAAATTAATGGCTAGTAAAAAGGTTAATATTGTTGACGCTAAAATTCTTATGTTAGGTTTAACATTTAAAGAGAATTGTCCTGATTTAAGAAATACGCGTGTTGTTGAGATGGTTGATGAGCTGAGTGATACCTATAATGCAAAGGTTGATGTGTTTGATCCTTGGGTTGATAAGAATGAGGCTAAGGCTGTCTATAATCTAGATTTAATTGAGCAGCCAGAATTGGCTAGTTATGATGCAATTATTGTTGCTGTTTCGCATTATCAATTTAAAGAGATGGGGCTTGAGGGTGTTAAGGCTTTAGGCAAGAAAAATCATGTTTTATATGATATTAAATACCTTTTTCCATCTGATGGCGTTGATGGGCGCTTGTAAATTAGGTAGAAAAATTTTTAAGGTTCAATTATGAGAGAGAAAATAGGCACATTAATTTATTTGCTTACTTCATTTATGATCGTAAGTATTGCTGTAATGTTTTTACAGCATATATCAGGTATTGCATTCTTTAAAAATGAAATAATATATTTAGCTTCACCTTATTTTGATTTTAGAGGAATGGCTAAATCTATCGTTTTTATTGCATCATACCTAGCCTCAATATCTTTAATTTGGAGTTGTATTTTTATACGCTCTAATAGACTATGGGTAGGGACCATAGTTTTACTTGGTATTGCTGTATGGATTGATTTGTTTATTCAAATTTCAGTAAGTGCTCGAGGCTTTACTAAATTTGGGTATGCAATTGCATTAGTTAATGCAGAAAGTTATGAAAATATGCTGGTATTTTCTACTGAGATTGCTCGAGCATTTATTTATAGTCTGTTCTTTGTTTCTATTTTGATGGTTCTTAGGAAGAAAATTAAAATTAGAATTGCACTGCACTGGCTTATTTTTTTGATGGGCAGTACCTTTGCTATTGTATATGGGGCGAAACAGTGGGTTTATTACATAAAATATCCATCATACCCTGCGATAGTAAAAATACCGATTATAATTGCTGATTATCATTTAAATAAAAAAGAAGAGAAGCCAAGGTTACTTGATGAAAGTGTTCAGCCTAACCATAATAAAGAGATAAGTGAAAATATAATATGGGTAATTGATGAGTCGATAGGTGGTAAGTATCTATCAGTTAATGGCTTTGAAAAAAATACGACACCATATTTGGAAAGTATTATAAACTCTAATATGATTGCTAATTATGGGATTGTTAACTCTGTTGCTAATTGTTCTGCAACTAGTAATCTTATGATTAGAATAGGTTTAAGTTCCCATACTAAGCATGCCGAAACAGATTATATTTTAACGAGAAATAAGTTACCAACAATATATCAATATGCAAAAAGAGCAGGCTATAAAACGTGGCTATTTGATTCTCAAGCTGATGAAGGGCAATTTCAAAATTATTTAACCCCGCATGATATGAAAAGTATCGATGAATACATAACCTTAGATACACGAACTGAGGATTATGAAAGGGATAGACTGCTACTAGATGATATTGCGCTAGCTCTTGAGAATAACCAAGGCCAGAAGAATTTTATTGTATTCGTAAAAGATGGTGCGCACTGGCCATACTTGTGGCGTTACCCAGCAGAAAAAGAAATTTTTAGGCCTGTTCAAGGTAATATATATGAAGAAAAAAAAGTAGAGAATAAAGAAAAATTAATTAATACATATTCAAATGTTGTCAGATATGCGGTAGATGAATTTTTCATCGAATATATGAAAAAGATTGATATCAATAAAACAGTTACTTTTTATACGTCTGATCATGGTCAAAATTTACTGGATGAGGGGGCGAATACTACTTTAACTCACTGTTCAATAGATATTGGTATGCCAGTTAGTCAGGGTGAAGTTCCATTGTTGGTTATAGGTAAAAATGCAGCGCAACGTTTTCCTGTTGCTAAAGATCGTTTATATTCTCAATATCAAATTTTTCCAACTACCTTATCAATGATGGGCTATGGTAAGGATATTACATCTGACTATGGTAATACTTTAATTATCGGCCAGCCGCTATCTGAAAAGCGATGGTTTTATTTTGGATTAGAAGGTTCTAGAGTTCCTTTTTATAATGATGGTATCGAATAGTTCGCTTACTAAAGCCCTGAAAATAACAGCTGGATTTTTATGGACTAACAATTGACGCGGTATTTGAAAAAGGAGGATATCGTAATTTATGAATCAACGGTTTACCCAGGTGCAACGGAGGAGGTGTGTGCTGTTGTTAGAGCAGATTTCAGGATTGAAATCTGATGTGGGTTTTTATTGTGGTTATAGCTCAGAGAGAATCAATTCTGACGACAAAGAGTGTACTTTAACGACAATCACTTAAAGTGACATCAGGTTCGATACCTGAAATTGCAACGGTAGTAGATGAACTATATCAAACTATTATTACAGCAGGAACGGATAAAGCGAGTAGTATTAAAGTCACTGAAGCGGCAAAAGTTATTGAAAATATACAGCGTGATATTAATATTGCTTTAGTTAAGGAATTGGCTTTAATCTTTAATCGCGTCGGGATTGATACTGAGGAAGTACTCATTGCTGCGGGTACTAAATGGAACTTTCTACCATTTTCTCCTGGGTTAGTCGGGGGCATTGTATTGGTGTTGATCCGTACTATCTTGCTCATAAAGCTGAAACATTAGGTTACCATCCACAGCTTATTTCAGCAGGCCGCCGAATTAATGACAATATGGGGCATTTTGTTGTCAGTGAAGTAGCAAAATTAATGGCTAGTAAAAAGGTTAATATTGTTGATGCCAAAATTCTCATGTTAGGCTTAACATTTAAAGAGAATTGCCCGGATTTAAGAAATACGCGTGTTGTTGAAATGGTTGATGAGTTAAGTGATACTTATAACGCAAAGGTTGATGTGTTTGATCCTTGGGTTGATAAGGGTGAGGCTAAGGCTGTCTATAATTTAGATTTAATTGAGCAACCAGCATTGGCTAGTTATGATGCCATTATTGTTGCTGTTTCACACCACCAATTTAAAGAGATGGGGCTTGAGGGTGTTAAGGCTTTATGTAAGAAAAACCATGTTTTATATGATATTAAATATCTTTTTCCATCAGATGGTGTTGATGGCAGATTGTAATTGTTTAGGTTAGTTTTCTTGAGGTAAGCATGACATCTAATTATGTAATTATTTCACCTTGTCGGAATGAGGCGGAATATGTAAAAAATACACTGGATAGTGTTGTGGAACAATCGGTGTTACCTGATTTATGGGTTATTGTTGATGATGGTTCTACAGATGATACGCCAGCAATATTGGCTGACTATGCTAATAGGTATGATTTTATTCGTATTGTTACGCGGGAAAACAGGGGGCATCGTAGTGTAGGGCCGGGTGTTATTGAGGCTTTTTATGCTGGATTAGATACGGTTGAGTTAAAACAGTTTAGTTTTTTGTGTAAGTTAGATTTAGATTTGATTATGCCACCTCGCTATTTTGAGACACTAATTAATCGGATGCAGGAAAATCCACGCTTAGGTAATTGTAGCGGTAAGCCTTATTTTGTTGATAAGTTGACTGGAAATCTTATTAGTGAAGGCTGTGGAGATGAGAATGCGATTGGCGCTTCTAAATTTTATCGACGTGAATGTTTTGAAGCGATTGGTGGTTTTGTTCGCCAAGTGATGTGGGATGGGATTGATGGACATCGCTGTCGTCAGTTAGGTTGGATTGCCATGAGTTGGGATGAGCCTGATATTCGCTTTACTCATTTAAGACCGATGGGTTCAAGTCAACAAAATATAATTACAGGTCGAATTCGTCATGGCTTTGGCCAATATTTTATGGGGACTGGTTTTATTTATATGCTGGCTTCCGCTATTTTTAGAATGTCGAAAAAACCTTATGTGGTTGGTGGTCTGGCAATGGCTTGGGGTTATTTGAAAAGTTGGTTTACTAGAGTGCCTCGATTTGATGATAAAGCGTTATGTGCCTTCATTAGAAAATACCAGTGGGCGTGTTTATTGAAAGGTAAGGTAAAGGCAACGGCAGAACTGAATAAGCAGCAAGCAAAGGTTTGGCGACAGTAGTAGTTGGGATCTATCGTTTAGTGATGAAAAGTGGTTCTGATAATTTCCGTTCCTCTGCCATACAAGGGGTGATGAAGCGCATAAAAGCCAAGGGCATTGAAGTGATTATTTACGAGCCTGCTTTAGAGGAGCCGGAATTTTTTCGTTCTAAAGTGATGTCAGATTTAGATGCCTTTAAGCAACAAGCGGATGTGATTATTGCCAATCGTTTATCGGATGATATTGCTGATGTGCAAGATAAGGTTTATACGCGTGATTTATTTGGCAATGATTAGGTAGGGAGAGTATGTTTTTTTTTGCCTTTACAGGCCGCGTATATTTGTAAATAAAATCACTGGAAGTGATAATATGTTGAAAAATAGATAAAATCTGATAAACCTATGAATAAAGGCGTCGATCCAAATACCTTTACGCAAAAAGACTTAATGCAGCACTTGTTGCATGCAGCTCAGCACTCGGTAACGCACGAGGAAATGGCTGTGCAATTTTCCCAAGCGGAAGGGGTAGCTAAAGACCGGTTTAATCAGGCAGAGCTAATTAATAAAGAGCGTTTTGATCTTATTCAGGAGCGATTGGCTCAAGCAGAAGCTGTTAATAAAGAAAAAATTAATGAGTTAGCGGCTGATATTAAAGAGCAAACTAGAAAGTATGATCAGTTGGTATTACGGGCAATTATTGTGGGAATGCTAGTGTTGTTTTTTAAAGATGAGATTTTGAATGGCGTTGTTTAAATAGTGTTTTATGTTTATTTAATTTTTTGGCTATCCACTAACACAGGACAAGTTCGTTACAACAAAAGTAGGGGTAGTGCCTTGTGCCTATCCTTAATAGCGAGTCGGCAGGGCAACCACAAGGGATTGCCCGTACGGTAGTAGTGGGTACCTACGAATTATAGGGCTTGGTGATTATTTATGAATATCTTAGATAGTGATGTTAGGTGGAAGCAGCGTTTTAATAATTTTAAAAGAGCGTTACTTCAGCTTGAGAGTGCTGTTGAATTGAGTCAGGAAAGGTCATTATCTCAATTGGAAAAACAAGGGGTTATTCAGGCTTTTGAATTTACACATGAATTAGCTTGGAATGTTCTTAAGGATTATTTGGAAGACCAAGGTGAGCAGGCGATTAGAGGGTCTAAAGATGCAACGCGGGCTGCTTTTAAGGTTGCTTTGATTTCTGATGGGGAATTGTGGATGGCAATGATTCAAAGTAGAAATATTTCTTCTCATACTTACGATGAAGAAACCGCTGAATTGTTGTTTGTGGCTATTGTTGATGATTATTTTCCGCTTTTTGTGATGCTTGAGTCTGAAATGACACGGTTATTATGAATGAGCTCCTTGAGGTAAGACGCTTTGGTCTGCCTTCCGCTACATTAAGTAAGCTTTGTTCTGTTTTTCAAAAGCATGGTGCGATTGAGTCGGTGCTGATTTATGGTTCACGTGCAAAAGGTAATTATAGAGTTGGTTCTGATATTGATTTGACTATTAAAGGGGAAGTGATGCCTTTTTATGAGTTGATGCAGATTGAAGATGAAATTGATGATTTGTATTTACCTTATAGTGTGGACTTATCTCAATACAGACAGTTAAGTAATGTTAACTTAGTTGAGCATATTGATCGTGTTGGCGTGAATATCTATGAGTCCAATGAGTAATTACTAGGGGCACTATTTTTGGGTGTGTTTAAATTTACAGCAAGTAGTTCGTAATGAATTGGTGTAGGCTTCCCATTTAAGTTTAAGCTGGGACAAGTAAGTAGCAAATTTTGTAGGATGGGCAAAGGAGGAACGACGTGCCTATCTTTACTCGCAATAATCTGATGGGCACGGGATAAGGCTCCTTTGCCCGGCTTGATTTTAATAACTAGATAGGTGAAATATGGGACAATTTTTAGCTATCGGACTTGTAACAAAAATAAGTGTAGAAAAGAAAGAAGCTGATAAAGCCCAGCTTGATCTTGAACAATTACAAGAAAAGATGAGGGAAGAATTTCATTATGTTCCTGAGCTTTATTTTGCTAGTGAGCAGCAAGGTGTTTATCAATTTATATTAAAAAATGATATTATTCATGCTCAACTTATTCCTTTTTTAGAAGAAATCTATCCGCTTCTTTACCGTAGTTCGAAAGGGTATGGGGATGTTATCGAAACATTACATACGCTGCCGTTTTCAGAATGGCTTCAATGGGCTGATGGAAAACCATACGAAACTTTTCAATTTGATGAATACGGGATGCGGGATTATATGAATATAAATGGTAGAAAAATTCCTATCCATTATGATTCGCTACTGCTTTCAATGGAAGGGAATATTATGATGGAAGTATATGGGAGGCAGTTTAATTTTTTTAAATATACAATGATGCAATCTTTTAAATCATTCAGTATCGCGGGGGCTTTACGCGCTTATATTACAGGATAAGATGAAATCAAAAATAAAGCTGGTAACTCGTATTTAAAATAATGCAAAATTCAAAAA
>Ga0209707_1000936_pt1 | contig 17014 bp, 16 predicted proteins | sample EN4Hudsemesocosm_FD_184630 | JGI IMG/M metagenome (GOLD analysis project Ga0209707, IMG submission 184630) | Methane-oxidizing microbial communities from mesocosms in the Hudson Canyon - EN4B Hudson Canyon (SPAdes) (version 2) | ecosystem: Environmental > Aquatic > Marine > Cold seeps | place... | reverse complement strand
CCTTAGCTAAAGCGGTTGCTGCTTGCTGTTTATTGCCTGAAGCTAGCTCTTTATTCTTTAACTTTTCCTCTAACAAAACAACTGCTTCTTCGATCGCTGTTTCTAACGCTTCACCATCTGCTACATGGACATCTAAATAAGCATCAGATTTTTTATCTTCAAAAGCTTTATTCTGACTTTCTATTGCCCCAGCCTTAAATTTTAATAGCTCTTCGATACGTTTATAAATTTGCGTTTGAAATAATGTCGATAGAATTTCTTGGCGATCATCTGATTTAGCCAACAATAACTCCCGAAACTTACCCTGTGGCAACACCATCACTTGCAAAAACTGCTCTGAACTTAAACCAACAATTGCTTTAATTTTAGTATCCGCATCTCGGGTCTTTTTGGGTACTAAAGTTTCTTCCTTGTCATCATCCAAAACACGCCTTAAATGGGCTGTTGGTTTTTGTTCAGTTTCCCCGCCACCTTTTTTAGAGGGCCGAATTTGAGTAGGTACCCGAGTAATACGGTATCTATCACCACGAATACTAAATTCCAACGTTAATTCAGTCAGTAAATCAGCCTCAGCATGATCACACCTTAAACCTAACTCTTTACGATCTGAATCCGTTGTTTCACCATACAGCGCATAACAGATAGCATGAAGAATTGATGATTTTCCGGCACCCGTCGGGCCATCAATTAAAAATAAGGCATTTTCACCTAATGCAGAAAAATCAATGACTTCTTTTTTAGCAAAAGGGCCGAAGGCTTGTATTTCTAATGAATGCAATTTCATTTTACTTCCTCACTCAAACCTTTTGCTTGCTCAATAATATCCAGTAACAAAGTATTTTGCTCTTCACTTAAATCGTGACCAATGACTTGCTCAAAAAAATCACTAAACACTTGCTGCTCGCTTCGCTTTAAACTAACATCCGCAACTAACTGACTCCCTTTAGATAAAATAAATTGTGTCCGCTCTAAATCCAAAATGTTTGGGTAAACTTTCCTTAATTGCCCCATGGGATTAAGAATGTCTTGCTTGTCAGAAAGTTTTGCAAGTAAGTAATCATTACTACGTGGATCTGTTTTACCTTGCTCTATTAAGTCTTCTAGCAAGCCCTCTATCACCCTTAAATCTTTTTCTGCTGTTAATTTAAGATGTTCAGTAGAAACAAGCCCCTGCTCATTCAATTCAACTAAAGTAATCCCCTTATTCTGTTTATATTCAGAAAACGAATATTTTAATAAGGAACCGGAATAACGAATATGCTCTTTACCCTTATACTGAGGACCATGTAAATGACCTAATGCCACGTAATCAAAATCTTCCAGTGGTTGGAAAGACACCCTATCCGCCCCGCCAATAGACAGTGGCCGCTCAGAATCTGATTCAGTCGCCCCATCAATAAAACAGTGGCTTAATAAAACAGATGGCGTTCCCGCCCCTCGAACATCTTTAATTAAATTAACTAAATGTGTATGCGCTTCATCATACGTTTTCACCTCACAATCAAATGAGTCCCGTACCTCAACAGGATCATGATAAGGAATACCATAAAAGTGCACTGGCCCTGTTGCCGTTTCAATAATAACCGGCGTGGTGACATCAGCAAGATCACTTAAAATATGTAACCCTGCCTGCTGCATTTGTTTAGCACCAAAACCTAAGCGTTTAGCTGAATCATGATTCCCTGAAATCATAATCACAGGAATGTTTAATTCTGAAATAATCTCATCTAAAAATTTATCTAGCACATCAACCGCTTCAGCCGGCGGAACAGAACGATCAAATACATCACCCGCAATGATTAACGCATCAACCTCATGTTTGATTGCATATGATTTTAATTGTCGCAAAACAACGACCTGATCATCTAACAAAGATATATTCTGAAATAGACGGCCAATATGCCAATCTGAGGTATGGATAAACTTCATTACTTTATGTCCTTATTAATGGATTTAGTTCCTAATGTTGATAAACGATACTTCTGCAATCGGCTGGTTGGTTTATCTGGGATCGTTCTTTCAATATAATCATGCTCTAACAACCACTTAATTTGTTTATTTAATTCACCAGAAACTGATTTATGTCCCAACTTAACGGATAATTCTGATTTACTTAGCTCTCCCGCACCCAGAAAAGTAAGTACTTTCTTAGCTAACTTTGACTCTGGCTGTAACTCTAGCCGTAACTCTGGCCGCACTTCATTTACATCAACAACAAACTTTTTATGAATTGGTAACATTGCTAAAAAATAAACATTATTACCATCCGTTTCAAGTACCGGCTTAGGAGAACCATTACGTGCCATAAACCGTCTTATTTTAGGCAAACCCGTGCCACGCCCTTCCGTAAGGTTTAGCTCTTTCAAAAAGTCACCTAAGCGACTATTACGACAGTCTCTAGCAATGCTTTTCTCACCCTGTAACAAATCACCAAATTTGCCGTAATTGACTTTCACACCATCATCTAAATCCAAACTGATACGCATACCCATACCCACAGTGTGTTTGTGTTATCGTCAAACTCGATAAGTGTAAAAATCAAGACATAAACAATTTTTGTTTAATGGTTACCATCAACGCTGGAGATAAATACATACCATGAGCTTGTGTGAGTTCGGTTAAATATTGCCACACTTGTTCAGATGATAAGCGTTGTTGTTTCTTCATCAATAGCAATAAACCAACTGTACCCATCACTTTAAGCCCTAAGTATTGTGCTTTTTTTCTAGCTAATAAATCATCTAAAATCACGAAGTCAGCCGATAATTCTTGCGCCAACGCCATAGCTGCTAATTCACCTTCATGCAGTCGTCCCAATGCTCCTTTCACATAAGCTGAACTAGCAACAGATAAGGGTTTTACCTGAATAAAATCTGGTAAATATTCATCGCCTAATTCATCCACTACCTGCTGAGGCACGCTAATCTGATCAGCGCACTGTATTAAGTGATCAAAGCATTGAATTTTACTCAGAAAAATAATTGGGCTGGTATTTAAAACAATATTCATGAGGGTAGCTTGTCTATCGTTTCTATATCTTCAAGGACACTTTCATCAGCGATGATATAAGCTTGATCAAAATGCTCCTCTAATCGATAGCGAAAACCCTCAAAGCTTAATCCTGCAAGATGGGCGGCACTCGCAAAACTGACTTTTCTTGCATGATATAAACTCGCCGCCAAAAAAAATTCAACCGCATTATTGCCTAAAGGTTGTATGACTTCATTTAAGTCAGCCTGTAATTCTATTAACATACATCACCTGTTATATTTTTTGTTACTTGAATATCTAACATCACAGCACACAAGCGGTTAAACCAAGTGTAGGCAATGTGTTCCATTAGCTGATTAAAGCCGATACTCTCAACCCGCTTAATGAGTTTATTGCGTGCGCCTTTGAGTTTTAAATCAACACTTCGCCCTTCTATTTTAAGCACCTGCCCTTCTTGTGTTGCCGATTCACTATGGCTAGCGTAAATACCGAGTTCATTAGCGCGTTTGGTGACGGCGGTAATAAAGGAATTTCTGGCTAATGGGGCGTATTTTTTGATGTTGGCGGTGTTCATTAAGTGCTGTCCTTTTCGTGTGCTGATTAATTTATTGACCTAAGCTATGGCGTACATCGGTTAGTGTCATAAATAATTTATTGGGTTCATCTAAAAATGCGCTAAAGCCCATTTTTTCATAGAATTTCGAGACCCCTTGTTTGGCATCGACCATAATTAAGGGGAATGCCACGGTATCACTGGCAGCAAGTAGCTTATGCAAGGCATCAATTAATAACCATTCGCCATAGCCTTGTTTCGCATAACGCTGGTCAACGGCGAGTCGCGCAATCAACCCAGCCGCTTGTGCATTTTTGTGTTTCTTCTGTAACTTCTGGGGTAAGGCGTTTAAATTCAATGCAGTCATCGCTAATGTGTAGTAACCGATGATAAATTCGGGATGTTGCCGGTCTTCTAAGATAAAGGTGCGGGTATTATCTTTAGTGGACTGTTGCTGAGCCATTAACTTAATGTAGTTATTTAACGGCTCAACACCACAATCAAACCGCTTACGATCATGTTTATTTTTATCCAGTGGGGCGGTCTTCACGCTTGTGATTTACTGGTATAACGTTCGGCTGCTTGTTGTAAGCGCTGATGTGCTTGTGCGGGTGCATCTAGGGCATTCGCTAATAAAGTGGCATCACGTTGACTTAGTTTTAAGGTTTGTTCTCGCTCTATAATATCTTTGGCTTTTTCTATCGCGGCACTAAGAACAAATGAGTTAATGCTGGACATACCCGCTAATAAAGCCGCTTTAGAAAGCAAGTTTTGAGTATCTAAATCAACGCGTGCGGTAATACGAGGGGAAGTTGATGTCATAATAATCTCCTTTTTATATGTGCCATATTGGCACAGACTATAGGGATGTAGCAAGGTTTGTTTATTAAAAATAATACAACACACCCAAGCTAATTAATTAAAGCGCCTAATTTTTGATAAAAGGAATCAAATGCAGGGTAAAGCTCATCAATATGACAAAAAGTTTGAGGATGTAATGAGTGCTTTTTATCGGGTGTTGCTGATGTTTGTTGCTTCTTCACTTCAACTTTATCTGTTGGGTATTTTCCAAAAATCACACAATCACTTAATAATAACAATAAATATTGCTCTGATTCATTCACTTCAATATCACCTAGTTGACAAAGCTTATTAGTATCATGTGTCGTCAATTTATTTTTATGTAATGTAATTAATTCTTCACCTTTAGTTTGAATACAAATTCCTTTTACTCGTAACTCAATGCAATGCCCCATCAATAATAGCAGAGGATTAAGAATTCCAGTTTTACCCAATACGTTTAGTCCCTCTTCATCAAATACTTTAACCGAATGAAACGCCTTATTCGCTTGCATAAGCGTTTCATGAAGCACCTGTGTTGCAACGTAATAATCCTGAGACATAGACAGCCAGTTACTGGCTGTTTTTGCTATCTCAAAATCACTAGGGATTTTCATAGGAACTTTTTTTAGTTCAACATGTTTTCTAAACCATGAACTTTTTTTCAACATTAAAATCCCCTCTATTTTAATCTCACTTTATCGTCTGCACTCACCCGCTTTTATTAATTCATTGCGTAATTGAGTGAGGTATTTCTCGACTTGGGCTTCACTTTCAATAAAGCCATTAATTTAATCACGGTACCTTCATTCGCCCCTGCTTCTACTTAATCACTGATAATTTGTGCAGTCGATAATGGCATTTGTAGGGGAGCAAGCTCAATGCCTCGCTTTAACCATTCGGGCGAATATTCAAAGGAGCTTATTTTATCGTTAGGATTGTAAGCTAATGCGCCAACTAATTGTCCCCAACAGTGAACTTCTGCTAAATTTTGCATTTACCAATCCAATGTATTATTTTCTGTGTTTGGCTCATCTGGCTTTCTATGTGTCGCACGCTGGCGTTGCTTGCCTTTTAATTTTAGCTGTTGCATCGGGCTAAAAGTGGTGTCTGGAATAAATTTTTCGACTAAATCTAAGCGACCTAAAGCACGTAAGGCGGCAATGATATTTTCAAACTTGCCCGCTCCTTTTTCTACGTTTGCATACCCCATACGCGACATACCGATTTCATCGGCTATTTGTTGCTGGCTTAGGTTTTTTTCCAAACGTAGCTGTGCAAGTCGATGTCCGATCTCAGCCGCAATCGCTTGGTTATTCATGGAATTAAAATCCATAATGATACCTTTTGTTATCTTTACAGCCAATAATAGCAGTTAATGATTGGTTTTGTAAGCATAAGATTTGTGATTTATAAAGACTATATCTCGGCCTTAAATCCCTGTTTCAATTTAATGCGCTCACTTTCGATTGCATTTTTAACGACACGATCCAGTTCCTTTTTAAATACGGCAAAAGAAGGCATATTAATCTGCTCAACATCAATCTGTTTACTTTTTAACATCTCATTAATGTCAATGACTGAATCATACCCATTTAAAACCTCTGTTAGCTGCTCCTTCAAAGGCTTTTTTCCATCATCATTACCCGTTACATCTTCAAGCTGAATACAATGCTGGTAAGGATTACCTTTTAATGCGCATAACAACCAAGCTTCCGATTTTGGTTTAGGCATCATTGGGACACCCAATTCAAACTCTTCAGCAGCAAAACCCAGAATCATTGACTCTCTTTTAGTCTCCCAATCACCACGCCCCGCTGAAGCTGTCCCATCAGAATCACGAAATAAAACAGCAACAACTGTATCATTAATTTCTAGCGCTTTCTTTTTAGCTAAATCAGCTAAGACCCTTGCATTCTTAAAATAGTACAAGGTTTCCTTCTGTCTTTTTTTACCTCGAATTTTAGCTGATTTTGCTTTCTTAATGGAGTGTTGCTTATTATTAGCCAAACAATTTTCAGAAACAAAACCCACACGTTCACTTTCCAAATGTGAGAACTCAAACCCCTGAGATAATTCCACCAACTGATCAACAATCACCGCCATTGCACCCGCCTTAAATTGATCACCTACACATTGCTCTTGGGCAGGGTAACAAACACCCATATCAGATTTCCCTTCCCCGCTTAACAATAAATACATAATTATAGTGACTCAATTTCTTGATAAAGTACCGTTAAATCCGTATCAACAAAAACCTCTCCTACCCCCATAAACTGTAATTTCTTAGCCATTGATGGAATATCAAAAAACTTAATCGAACGCGTAAACCCTTGCTGATTCTTATATAAATAAATCACTGCGTCTAAAGCAACCTCATCGTCTAAGAAATTTAAAATCATCGGGCTATGTGTTGTTACTAGAACCTGATGACTTGCCTTAACCAAATGATCAATTAAAAATTCAATCAATTCAGGGTTAATACCATTCTCAATTTCATCAAAAATCAAAAACGCATCATTCCCTTCTAGCTGTGCAAAAACAGCCATCAAACGTAACAATCCATCATTAATATGGCGTGCCGTTGACTTTAGAGTCTTACCATTATATTGCTCTGTAATTTCTAACTGTTTCCAACCAGAACGTAAAGAGCGGGTTTCTATGCTCTCTAATTGAGAATATTTAACACCTAATAAGTGCTTTAATTTATCTTTACCTTCTTTACCTGATTCATGAATAAAAGCCGATAAATGCTGCCCACCTAAACCTAATTTACCCGATGATAATTTAGTTCGGCTTCTCAATAACTCTGGCGACAACAAATCCAATGATCTAATTTGTAAAATAGACTGTTTTAATTCCTGTAATAAGACATTCGTTTGCTTGTCTTTTAATTGCGAAAGAATCGAACCTTGATAATTAAAAACAATGGGGAAATATATAAAAGAATTTTGGTATTCAATACTATTTAGAAAAGAGGATGCAAGTGGCTCAGAAAATAACTTATTTTCCTTATCAATAAAATCAATACTTAGCTGACCAACCCGACATTGACCATCATCCACACTCAGTAATATATCCCCATCATGTGTTATTAACTCTTTTGTACATCGAAGCGTACTACGATTAATACTGCCACTCCAAGTAAGATCGCCCCACACGGAATCAACCACAACCTTAAAATCAATATTGCTTTTTTTAGTCAATTTAGAATTAAGATCAGCGGTAACCCAGTGCCTTTCCTCTAACCAACCATCTAAATCACCCTGCATCAACTGTGATAAAAAATCCAATGCTTGTAACACCGTTGATTTACCTGAGCCATTCAAGCCAATTAAACAACTAAATTGAGAAAGCTCTAGCTCAAAATCAACCAGTGATTTGAAATTATCTATCCAAATAGACTTAATCACGCGATACGCTCCAAATTTCTTGTGACTGCCATGTATCAATAAATCCCATATTGTTAGAATCAATTCCCTTATATTCATTAAGTAAAGCAAGCAAACGATGCGTCCAATTATGCTCAGGCTCAATAATATTCAACATCCATACCATCATAATTAAGGTGTTATACAATTTTTTACTTGCAATAGCATCACCTTGCCATGCACTGACTAAAGCCGCAGGTTTCTTTGGACGTTGAAGCGTAATCGTAAAACGTCGATTCCATACCCTTGAGTGATGGGCGCAATGGTTTCTTAAGGTGGTTAAATGATGTAAAAAAGACTGTAAGGTTTTACTATCTAAATAAAAATTATCAGCAATCACCTTAGCATCCTGTCGTGTTTTAAGGTTTTTATAACAATGCGAGAGCTGCCCCATGCTCATTAGCTCAACCGTTGCCCAAATAGGCGGTAACGGCTCTTCATATTTAGCCAAAAAATGCTGGATAAACACTTCATTACTATCTACTGACTCTTTTTTTAATTTACTGAGTGTTTTTTGATAAGCGCCTTGATGCTTAAAAACAGTCTTATTTAACAAGGCGTGTGCACCATACACTTCGCCTAGGTGATACGCCATTTTAGTACGGACAGACACCTCTATTTGTTCAATCGCATCTAACAATAAAATGCGTAATGCTTTATCAAATTGATAGCGTTGCATAACGTCAGAGAAATGAGTATTGGCTTTAAAATCATCGCTATCAGCTATTTTATAATCGTACCAATATCCTGATAAGCGATAATAATTACAATGCGATAAATAATGCAATGCCTGAGACTCTTCCATATCAATGACCATACCTTTCTTAAGCAAAGAGGCAAGCTGTTGATCGTAAGTATAATGCGGCTTTGTGTAGGGGGTTTTATTAGGCTGTATCATGGATTTATAAGCCCTTAGAAACAAGAAACCCCTCGCAGGGCGCTGTTCTTATGGGTAGCGGGAGGGGTGTTGTTACGCGTAATAATAGCCCTCCTTTCACGAATAGTAAAGGATTTTTTGCCCTATGATAGTCAGCGCTTAGCTTTATCATAATCATCACTTCTTCCCTGTCACACCCTTAACATCCACCAACAAACCCCCAAACTTACCGTAATTGACTTTCACGCCATCGTCTAAATCCAGGCTGATGCGCATATCGGCAGTGTGTTTGAGTTTATCGTCAAATTCGCTGAGTTCGGTTTGTTTTTTCTCTAATGCGGTGAGGGATTTTTTAAAGCGGTTGCTTTCAGCGGTGGTGCAGGCCTCTTGCATTTGTTTTTGCAATACCATCGCAGAAGCCTCGTATTTACCTAATAAGGGAGTGACATACTCTGTACGCATTCGGGATAAGGTGCTTTCGTTGTAGCGGTGTAGATAGACCAAACATTCAAACGCTTTTTGTTTGCCTGAACTGAATAACCAATAGATCGGGCGTTTTTTGTAAGTTTTTAGATGATCTTTATAGAATTGCGCGGAGAGATAACGGCGGATGTTTTCTAAGCTGGATTCACCGCTTTTGGCTTTGATGGCATGCAGGCATAAGCTTTCTGCTACAAAGTCTAAATTCTGTTGCTGATTGTCTTCACCCCAAACCACGCGGATAAATTCACGGATGCGATGGGTGGCATCGTCTGCAAACCATTCTTGATCGGTGAGCGGAATAATACCGTCATCATCCGCTGGGAAAGTTTTGTATGCGCCTTGTTGTTCTAATTCGGTGAAGCCTTCATTGCCAGCATGGGCATAGACTAAACCTTCTTGGTCTAGGGAATAACGTCCCATCATGCAGCCGATGGCATAGCTGATGAGTTCGGCAAGGGTATCGGATTGAAAGCGATTTTTTAAGGCTTCATCAGATAAATTATTGCCATAACGATATTTTGGGTTTACGGTTAGCGTGATTTGTTCTAGTGGTACATCGGGAGTTAGTTCGTCTTGTAAACCGTAGGCATCAATAAATAAGCGGTTATTTTCTTGCTCTAGGTGTTGCATTTCGGTGGTTGTTACGCGATTATAATTTTGCCAAGTTGTGTAAATGTTTTTTAATAATGGACTAGAGGTGATAAGTGGGGGTTGAGAGGAGTATTCATTTCTCTCTATTGTAATTTCTAACGCCCAAACTTTTAACTCTAATAATGGATTTTTTTGGTAATCCCAAGAGGTTTCAAATGAGTCCCAATCATATTTACTAATACTGATTAACCTATTCACACTTGTATCGTCCCAATCTAGTGAATCCAAAATAGGGAGACGCGCAACATTTCCAGGTTGTAAATTTACTGTGGGGTTGATTACATTATTATAAAGTTGACATACCTTTGATGCTAAAAAACCAAGTGTAAAGTTAATTCTATCTTGTTTTTTAACCGCACAAAGACCTGAAGCATCATCAAATAAAAAACCAGTAGGTGAATACCTAAAATGGGGGATATTGGATGTTATTTTTGAAAAAATTAATGACGGTTTAAATATATAAGATAAATTATGGTTTGTTGATCCAACCTTGTATCCCTCCTTTTGCATATTCATTAAATCGTAACCATCATTTTTCCAATTAACGACCCAATCGTGGTTTCCATACCAAAGCCTGAATTCCCCTCCTTTTTGATACGGAAACCATTTCAATTCTGAAGATTTTGCTAACTCACGGCACTTAAAGTTCATTCCAATTTGGCTTCTTGAGACTTCAAACCACGCCCTAATAAATCTTGGGTTGTCTGCTGTTACCATTCCTTTTCTTGCTTCAGCGATTTCTGAGAGTAGCTTTGCATTCTCATATGAATCAATAAATTTTCTACTTACCCAATATGCAATCGGACTACTGGGGATTTTCTTAAAATCATCTGCGGAGGCTGTTTTTAATCGTTTATTTTGTACTGGAAATTGCTTTGGTATTTCTTCTTCATTAATATCATCATTTGTAACATAAGAATAAAAACCTTTATATTCTTCCATATGGACTTTACGAAAAATAGTTGCATTCGTACCAAATGCAATTTTCATCACTCCATTTCCCATATGGGTCATTGTCTCAACCGTATAGCTATCTAATATTTTCTCCCGCATTTTTTCATAGCTTGATAAAAACATCCAAGACTGCATCGTAACCATTGAATTAAAACCAGCATCCTTAAGCCAATCAAAACCACGCTCAATAAACACGGCAAACAAATCTGATTTAGCATTAGGAAAATAATCTTTAGCAAACTTTTTCAAATCGTCATTCATGCCTTTACTACCCATATACGGTGGATTCGCTACCACCGCATCATATTTTCTCACTAATATTTCAGCTTGTTTAATAAGCGGTAGCAATACCTTTGCTGTATGTTGGGAAAAAATATCAGGGGAGTCTATTTGATCCTCTATAATCTGGTGTAACTCAGGTAATATTTTTGCCAACGCATCAGGCACTTGAATTAAGGAGCCAAAAGTTTTTGCATCAGAAAATAAGTTTAAGAGTGTCAGTAGCGCAGTCTCTTGTTCCTCACTACTCAGCACGATACCTTCAGTACCGACCTCTTCTCCTGCTTCCTGCATTGCCATCACATTCAGCTGAACATTACGGCTAAATATACGACGGTCATCGGCACGGGCTAACATCATCAAGGCAAAACCTGATAATTGAGCAGCACGATCATCAATATCTAAGCCAAACAGGTTATTTTCTAAAATCAATTGTGGAATTTTACGGGGTTGATAACCGCGTTCTTCATAAATGGCTTTTAGCACTTGGTAAGCTTCCACCAAGATATGCCCCGAACCACAGGCAGGGTCTAAGACTTTAATGCTTTCGGGCTCAATACTGTCAGGGGTAATCGCTTTAATCTGTGCATTAACTTCGTCAGTTTGCTCTGCGGGCTCAATATAGTATTCCATCCCTGCTTTAATACTAGAGTCAGGATAAGTTTGTAACCATTGCCGACCCACAGAATTTTGCACTAAATATTTAACAATCCAATTCGGCGTAAACAATTGCGTAGCGGCAGGTATATCTTCAGACTTAACGACATTACCAATGACTTGATCTTTCTTTTCTGAAATATAGAATTGATACAACCAGCCAATCACTTCCACCTGCTCCCAATCTTCAGCAGGTATGTCATTCACCAGTCCACGTAAGATCGAATCAGTACGAGTCAGGTTATCAGGTAATAATAATTCGGTTTCATCATCAATGGCCTCAAACAAAAATGGCATGGCCTGATGCAGTTTATGGCATTGCCCTAGTAATAAAGTCCGATACAAAAGCTCGTCTTGATTACCTGCCAGTTTGAGTTCAATAATCTGGTCACGGTTTAAACCTAAATCTTCAGCAACATCTTGGGCGTGTTCTAGGATTTCAAAACCGTTATCATTATCAGGGTGGGATAAAACACGTAAACCATGATCTAGGTAGTCATGTAATTCCATGTATCGAATGGCGCACAAGCGGTTAAACCATGTGTAAGCGATAAATTCCATTAAGGCAGTAAAGCCCGTACTCTCAACCCGCTTTATTAATTTATTACGCGATCCTTTAAGGGTTAAAGCGACACTACGCCCTTCAATTTTGAGTACCTGCCCTTCTTCTATTGCGTCTTCAATATGGTCAGCATATATACCGAGTTCGTTAGCCCGTTTTGTAACGGCTGTGATGAAGGCGTTTCTTGCTAGGGGGGCGTATTTTTTTATGTTGGCGGTGTTCACTCGGTCGTTTTCCTTTATGTATTATTTACTCTAATTATTAATATACTCAGATATGCGTACTTGCTCGAAAGACAAATTATCTTTTTCTATAAAGTATGCTTTCAAGTAATTTTGACTGACCTTTGTTTCCTCTACATCCCATCCAAAAATCCTCAAAATAACTCGTTCCAAAGTATATTTCAAATGGCTATTTGCTAAAATAAGCGCATTAAACAACTCATGTGGAAATGGGTCACCATGTATCAACTTATTCCTTATATCAACAAGCCCTACCATTTCTTTATTACCAAAAACAGGCCATAAATCATTAAGGTTAATTTCGTATTTAGCACAAAACACTTCAAATGCTTCTCTAAGAGATACACGGTTAAGCTCCCCAAGTTTGCTATAAATCAAAGCTCTTTTTTCACGTTCTAGTTTTGGTTTTATGCAAGATTTGATACTTTTTTCAAGGTGAGACCTTAAATCTTTCCACTCATCTTCTTGTAATATAAATTCAATATTTTCTTGTCTTCTAAAATCAAGAATAAGTGTTTCTAATCCAGAAAAATAACTCAAAAAAGATGTTTCTATCGCTTGAGATGATGCAGGAACCGTCGTGTAAAGAGCGTTACGTAATGCCAGCTTGTTTTCATATCTTAAAAAAGATGAATAACTTACTTCCATAAATTCTTTAAAACTTTGAATATCTAACACGCCGTCTTCTATATCTACATCATCACTGCCTTTAGGAAAGGTATGGTTCCCCCTATAAAAGGTGGAATGTGAATTGTTATCAGTCGCAGTCCACCCTAAACAAGATGTGCGCTTTCTTGCGGCAAATGAGGCAATAAGTAAAAAATCATCAATGTTTGGTAAAACCTTACCTTTTAGTGATTCAACATCAGAAGCAGCAATACTCAAATCAGTAGTTGCAACTAAGAACGACCATTGTACAAAATCATCATTTATCTCTATTTTAGAGGCAAAATGCTTTTCAAGCACAATTTGAACATCATCCTTTATAAGGAAGGTCAAATTACTTACTAGCTCATAATTAACGTCACCCGTGTATGAATTTTCGCACATCATAAATGGTGTAAGGAATTCATTAGGGCTAACCCAAAATACAATACTAGTTTTTTCCTGTGTCTCAGGGGTACTAAAATGATTAACAATATGTAAGTCTTGGGGCTCACCTGAAACAGTAGTTTCTGAGATGTCATCCCCCCAGTGTTTTGTAGAGCTTGCTGAAAAATAAACTTTAGGCGCTTCAATCGTTGTTTGTAATTTTTGATCAAACCCGAAAACACTTGCTCTTAACTCCCCCTTATGCGAAGTCATTATTCTATGGGAATCTTTCATTTGGGGTTTAAAGATAATATACGGTTTTTCGTAAATTCTTTCGGGTAAGTATATCTTACAAGGAACGGCATTTATTTCAGCACCATGCACGGTTAATATTGCATTAACAAGAAAGTTTTCTTCATGATTTATTTCTAATTTTTTTCTATTCTTCAAAATAAATAATCCATATATATTTTTCAGCTATTCAATTTCCCTTGCAATCAATCAACAGATAGTTTTTATATATCTTGATAAAAACCAACCTATGAATACATCTCAATCATAAAACCTGTTCACAATTATTCAAGGTACATACTAATCTTCTGCACCCAGCCACGAACTTCATTATCTGGATCAACTTCATTTAACCTGCTTGGTGTCATTTTATCTATAGCACCACGATTAAGTCTTTTTTTCGATTTACTTTCTTTTTGGCTTTTTTTCTTGCCTATAAGGTCATCCCAATCTATATCTGAATCAGATTTTTTATGAACTTCCATAGCCACTAAAACAGGCACATCATCAAAGCTCTCAAAATTTGAAGTTAGTGCAATATCAAATTCTTCATTAATTGATTCATAATGAATATAATTTTCCATTTCCCTTCTAACCGTTATAAATGAACAGCAATTTTCTCCACGAGCATTAACCCGATCCGCAGCAGCTTGGTATTTTGCAGGTTCAGGTAGCCGAGTATCTCTATCGAGAATATGTACTTCAGGGATTACCAGTCCTTCTAAGCGATTAGTCCATAACTCAAGTGTGGATCCTCCCATAGGAATATATACTAATTGTCCATTTAACTCTGCTTCTCGAAGGTTCTTAATATTAATATCATTCTCTTGCTCAGCTAAAATAGATGAAATTCTATTTAGGTATTCAATATCATTTGGCCCTTCGACACCAACAAAAACTTTAATATTATGGTTAGCGAACATTCCTAAACTATCTTTTATTTTCTGGAGTGTTTGATCAGAGTTTTCGGCAATAAAACGAACACTATCAATTCCTTTTTCAATAAAGCGAATAGAATCTTTGTCTACTCGCCCTACTAACACAGGATTATGCGTTGTAAAAATCACTTGATTACTCGGCTCAAGTGATAATTCTCGAAGAGCGTCTAACAATAAAATTTGATTATTAGGGTGCTGTGATGTTTCTGGTTCCTCAATTGCAAATATTACATCATTAACATCCCTTCCATCTGCCAACTGCTCAACCTTAGCTCGAAAGAAATTAATTAAAAAAAGTCGCCTTACCCCACTACCACGTTTATTCAAAGGGATCTGATCTTCATTGGTCAATGACACGCTAAAAACTTTACTCCAATTAAAGGTAGAAAAATTTGGATCCAATTGACTGGCTAAATCTGGATCCATTTCTCTTAATTTTTCAATAGTATTTTTAGTCACTTCTTCGACTTGCCTTTTTACATGCTCACCAATTTTATCAAGCTCCTCGATTTTCTCTTTAAGAGCTTCTTTAATAGCAAATTTTATTGGATCTTGTGCTTCAGCATCTTGATCAGAACTGGGGCGGTCTGACTTAAATAATTGGAACAGTGGCATTACATTTTGTAATGGTTTCCATATTTTCGACTTAACTTCTAAGTTAATTGGTTGTATCTCTAGTTCTTCTTCAGACATACTAGACCATATAGCATGTCTTATGGATGATTTGACTACTTCGTTAACCCCATCCAAACTTATTGTTAAATCCTTAGCTCTTTTCTTCAATTGAGCAACTGTGAGAGAGAACAGGTCATCAAAACCATCCTTAGTTGGATGGACTGAATTTAAATAAATACTCTCACATTTCAATGCAACTCCTGAAAAGACCTTTTTTACTTCTAAAAACCCATCTGAATTTAGAAGATACTCATCAGCAGGAGAAATTAGGTTATCGCTATCAATAATAAGCTCAGAAGGCATATCATAAAAAACACAAGTAATTTCAACATCAACTGAATTTGCAACTCCAGTAGACCTATCACCAGCTTCTAATTTATCTAAATTAAAAAATGCATTTATAGCTTCAAGCAAACTGGACTTACCTACATCATTTCTTGCAACCAATGCAGTCAAACTATCTAGTGTTATAGTAAATTCTTCTTTATAACACCGAAAATTCTTAACTTTTATTTCTTTAACCTTCATTATTTAATTCCAATAAATTAATGCCATATTTATTTCAATCTAACCTTATCACCTGCTTGAACAGCCATTAACAGTTTTTTCCGTAATTGATCAAGATATTGCTCAACCTGCTCTTCTGTTTCAATAAAGGAATTTCCTGATGCTGTAATAATTTCAGCTGGATTTATAGTCACCGTTCTTTTCAGCTTAGGTGCAACAGGATCTGGTTCATCTACTTTTGATTCAGTCGTATTTTGTGACTTCTTAGCTTCTGCTTCTTTTCGTCTTTGTTCATTTTCTAATTTAGTCTGTTCAGCATCAATAAATGCATTAATTAACTGATCTGCGTCTTCTTCATAGGTTTCTGCATCAGTTTGATCACTAATGATTTGCGGAATTGATTGGGTACTTTCAATGCGCTGCTTACACTTTTGCAGCGGAAGCAATGCTTTATTTTTTAAATCACTGGGTGCGGCACATTCTGTTAAAGCCGTTGTTATCCTTGTAATTCTAAGCTCAACTCTTTCTAAGGAATGAATGCGCTTTTCATTAACTAATTGGTCGTTACTCTTTTGTACGGTTTCAATTAATGGCTTGATATGGCGTAGTTGTCCATAAGGCTCTGCCATTGCATAAATACGCTCTAATTCTTTGAGTGCTTTTAAAGCTTCATCCTGTTTTTCTAATGCGGGACGGTTGGCCTTAAATTGATTATTAAGTGCTTCAGCTAAGGACTGCCATGTTTTGAATTGGCTATTATAAAATTCGTCTAGGTCTTCAAAATCTTCTGAAAAATCTTCTAAGGCATCTGCATCTGCGACCAAACGCTGGATTATCTCAAAGCTATTTCGTTGATCTAATATTCCTGCTAATAAAACTAAACCTGATTGTATTTTTTCTTTGCTAGGGAAATGTCCTGTCTGAGATTTAATAGAAAAGGATTTAAGTTCATCTTGCCATTTTTTTAATTCTTGTTGAATTAGTTCTGTGAGCTCTTTTTCGCCTGTGCCTGTAAAGGTTTTAGAAAATAATCCTTTAACTAATCCAGCTG
>Ga0209707_1000934_pt1 | contig 17032 bp, 14 predicted proteins | sample EN4Hudsemesocosm_FD_184630 | JGI IMG/M metagenome (GOLD analysis project Ga0209707, IMG submission 184630) | Methane-oxidizing microbial communities from mesocosms in the Hudson Canyon - EN4B Hudson Canyon (SPAdes) (version 2) | ecosystem: Environmental > Aquatic > Marine > Cold seeps | place... | reverse complement strand
AACGCTTGGAAGTTAACGTGCTCTTCTAATTTTTGGAGAATATCACCTAATTTATCCAACTTAGTTTCGCGTTCTTCAGCTGCAAACAAACTTGTTTTTATCATTTTAGAGGGACTCAATTAGGGGAATTAGAAGTGCTTTATTTTATCATTTTTCGGATGAGGTTTTTCGAGGTTCCCTACAGTCACTTACCTATCACTATGACTTAATTAAAAACAATAACATAGGTTATTACCAACACTTACCGACGAGTACATAACCTTAAATAAATATCCCCGCTGCAAGCAGCGGGGAATATAACCCCAGGAGATTTAAGTAACTACTCAGCGTTCGCTGAAAACCAGAGAATAAGCGCGCCATTCTAGCTCATGAAACACTAGGATGTCCTATCGCTATTGTTCATTATTCACCTACGGAGCGATTTAGGGAACCCCAGTTCGTCCTGTGTCTGTGTCAACTACGCAAAAAAGCTACTTCGTTAAAACAACCTCATTGACTTAACTACTGCCGGGATAAAACTCTTGCCTCCGAGATCATATAATTACGATATTAAGAAAGAACAGCTCGAAAAAGTAAATACAGGGATAGCAGCTCGATTTTCCTGCTTACAAAATATATTGGTTAAAACCTAAATCCATAATATCAATATAATATATTGGATAAAGTAATGAAACTAATTAGCCCCTATTTTATTTTTATAAAAACCTGAAACTCTTGGTAAATTGGCTAATGAACTACCAGCACCATAGCGTAAATTTATTTCATTTAATATTCGTGTAAACTTATCAGCATAATCCACCAAAGAAACCGTTAAATTATTTTCATCAACAACCTCTATGTCAGCCGCGAAATTAAATGAATTAGAATAATTAGAAATTACTTTATTACCCGTAGATCCGATTTTTCCCTTTGTGCCAATCATTATCCAGCATGCGACACCATCTACAGGGTCAGTCGTAATCGTTACATTTTCTGCAATTACAGATGCTTCTACATCGTATAAAGCAATACCATGATATGCATTTACGTCAATTGCATTTCCAATAATTGACAATCTAGATAATAACCCATCAAAATACCCTATTCCTTGTAATGGACCAGGAAATGCAGGCTGCTTCACATCACTAGAAATGATTATGTTATTAATTATAAGGTCATCATTCCCACCACCATATCCTTGTATAGCATCATCATGGTTAGCATTTACATTTAGATTATTTTTGATGACATTAAATTGCACTGTTGCCTCATTTGTACCCACTCTAATTCCATCAGCAGCATAATTATCAACAACATTTCCACTGACATAGCTACCATGAGCCCCTAATTTTATTCCAAAATTTACATTACGAATCATATTATTGACTATATTAATGTGTTTTCCCTTCCATCCGGTCTCAATTCCATTAGCTACTTTTGTATTCCAATCCTCCTTACTCCAAGCTGATGCATCATCAACTGTATATATATATGAGTCAACAATCGAAAGATTATCACACGTTCCATACCAGTCATTAGAACAAAAAAGAACGATAGTTCCCCCATTACTAGAAGAAAATGAGGGACTAATTGTCAACCCTTTAAAAAGGATATTTGTTACTGAATGTACCTCTAAACGACTTAATTCTGGAGTCTCTCCTTCATCAGCTTCAATCGTAATCAATTCATCATTATATGAATTTCTATAATAAATTGACCCATGATACCCTGATTTAAGCTTAATGATATCTCCAGCCTTTACTGGCGCTCCACTAAAGAGAACAACACCATTTTTATCCTTTGTTTCTATATATCCTTGTTTAAGAACAGCTTCTAAAGTACTCCATGGTGAACTTTTTGAACCAGAATTTTTAATATTTCCATAAACTGGATCAACATAAAAAATAGAAGGCTCAGCCTTAGCGGAGATAAAAGCTGGATCTAAAGTTGCGGATAATATATGGTTACTACCAGTAGCCGTACTTGTACTTGTACTTGTACTTGTACTTGTACTTGTACTTGTAGCCGTACTTATACTTGTATCTGTACTACTTACTCGGTATGTATCTATTACTTCAGAATCTATTTTTTGTAATTGTGATACTAAATGTTCATTTCCATATGAATTAAATATCGTATTTGCAACACCTGAAAATTTCGAATTAAAACCATTTCTGCTAACATCATTGTTGGATATATCAGTTACATTTTCATCAATTGAAACAGAAAAACGGTTCACCCCATTACCTTCAATCACATTTTCGTTTGAACCCAGCTTACCTTTAGAACCCAGTCTTAACGATGCAACTACATTCGTATCATCCTCTTCCACATTATAAACAACATTATTCTTTATTTCTGAATATATTGAATCATAAAGAACTATTCCATTAACTCCTTTAACACCCACTACGTTATTGTCTATAAAAAACGAATCAATTGGCCCATCATAAAAAGCAATCCCATTACCTGCATTGGAAAAATTCGAGACACTATTATAATCGGACAGAAATATATTATCTTGAATTGCCACATTTTTTATACCCAAAGACCCTCTATATCCCTTAATCGCAAAGGTAGCTCCAGACTTAATACCAAGACTATTTTTTACTACATTTTTTGTTACAATCGTCTGATTTGCACTTACATTAAATCCATCTTTAAAATAACCAGATACAACATTACTATCAATTAAAGTCCCTCTCGATAAAACAGTTATTCCAGTTTCTACATTTAAAATATAATTATTAATAAGCTTAAAATTTGTTGATCCCCAAAAAATGTAAATACCACTGGATGATTTTGTTAACCAGTCATCCCTATTCCAAGATGACACATTAAGAGATGAATATATAAATGAATCCATCAAAGTGATATTATTACAAACTCCAAACCATTTATTACTACAAAAGGTTACTATGGAACCTCCACCAAAATCTTTTTCATTAAATTTTGGCGAAATTGTTAAGCCCTTAAAAACCAAGTTTTCCGCTGAGTTAATAGTTAACCTACTTAAAGTTGGCTTATGCCCTTCATCAGCCTCAAAAACTATTGGTTGTTCATTATAAGAGTTTCTATAATAAATTTTCCCATGATATCCTGTTCTTAATTTAACAATATCTCCAGACTCAATAACTCCAAATTTATTTATAACCTTGCCACTGTAGGATTTAGTTTTAACATATCCTCTTTTTAAAACATGTTCCAGTGTATCCCAAGGAGAATCAACACTACCATCATTGTCTATATCTCCAGCCAATGGGTCAATATAAAAAATATTGTGCCCCCCCAATGAAGTAGGATTTTTTTCCATTTCCACGTCAATACTTTCAGCTGTAAATTCTTTTTTATTACCACTACAGCCACTTATTATAAAAACAATATATACTAAAATTGCTATTTTTTTCATGATTTATCTCTGTAAAAATTAATAAATAGCCCCATATAAAAGCGACTAGGGAATACTGTAACCTGAAAACCGATACACCTCAAAACCTCAATGCTATAAAAGTCTAACCTTTATACGAATAACCTAAATATTACAGGCAAATACAGCGCCCTAAAACCACAAAGGGGGTGACCTTAATAGAAAGAAATATCCTACCCGCTTAGCCCTAGAAAGTAAATTGTACTTTAGTACAACTAAAGTAAATATTCACAGACCCTAGCTAAAAATACAAACTAATTGACAAATCGACACAAGAACATCTTGGCTCTTCTAAATTTTGAGTGGGTAACCAATTTTAAGTTAAATTGATATTTAAGTGGAAACATAGAACTAGAGTATAAATAGCTCGGCCCTGAATCAGGGAAAGCATTTGTCCATCAATGCCACCGCACTCAACTTACAATCTCACAACATATTGATTTAAAAAGCAATACTAGATAAAAATATCCTGCATCCCTCCTTGTTAAACCAATACTTACGTGAGACAAAGGTTGCGCGAGGAGACGATAATGGGCAAACACAATACAAATAATACTAAAAAAATCAAATCATTTTACCCCTCACTTTTCAAAAGAGCCACATTGTACATATTCATTAAGAAGCTTTAGCATTGCCCCATGCAATTGAGTAACCAAGAGACCTAAGCCAAATTGATGAAAATAAGCTTCTAAATTTACCGGAAGAGGAATTGCGAATTTTTAGAATCATGAGTTTAAGCATGAAGTTATTGATATTATTCCTAGATCTAGGATAATACGGCAAAGTTATTGCACTCGAAAAGTGAGATGCCTCAATAGAAGAACACCTTAGGAAAGAGCCCTCAAACTTCAGAGCAGCACTGATAGGTAATAAGCATAAACGGAAAAAAACCATTTCCAATACGAGGCTTAGACCAATGATTATTCAAAATTAACTACCACACTTATAAAGCGTGGTTAAGTTCGACCTAAAAGGCCGTCCTCAGCAAAAACCCTTTGGCGGAACTTTCACAGGTAAATGAACATAGTCAACTTGTACATTTAATTCAATAACTTCACACCTCGCTCTCTCAGTATAAGCATAAATGCTCTGGTAAACATACTTCCCAAGATCTCCTTTTAAAATTTTATAACGGTATTTTGGCACAAAAACAATATGGTACTGGCAAAACAAGATGATATGTGATAAGTCTTTAAGTCTGCTCATTTGTTTCTCCTAGTTAAATTGCGGGAACAACTTAACTACTTGATACTCTTGAGTAAACCTTTACGCAAAGCTTTTTTACCCCCCGTCCACAGGGCACGGTTATCTAAGTTGTAATATAGTGTCTCAAAATAATTACCTACACTATATAATAAGGATGGGAATAATCAGTCAGGGCTTTTTGATGTAACTCCCTACTTAGAGTCAGAAGTATTTGCTCAATTAAAAGAAAATGATAATTTCAATAAAATACATAACGGCAAATATTTTATAGAATGGGGTTGTGGTGCAGATTTATCGGCTGATACCATGAGGGGCTAAATGGGAAAAATTAACGTAATTAACATGGGTCTATACAGCAGAGAAAAACTACCGACTCATGCAAGATGGCAATGTAGTCTCAGTCTCAACCTATGCAGATGTTAGCGGATTGATAGAAGACTTAGATATAAGCCAGAGACAAAGCTTGAAAGATGGGATTGGATAGTTTGTGAAGTGGTATCGAGAATTTTATGGGGATTTAAAATGAGAATTGATAAAATTCCGCTAACCAATTAATTTAGAAGAGGCATAATATAAATGACTTTAATAAAAACAATATCATTAAAACCATTAGGTGATAACAGGGGATCCTTAGTTTCTCTTGAAAGTAATAACAATATTCCTTTTGATATTAAAAGGGTTTATTATATATTTGATACTAAAGAAGGTGTGTCAAGAGGATATCATGCGCATAAGAATTTAAAACAGGTCGCAATCTGTGTAAAGGGAAGTTGCCGGTTTATTTTAGATGATGGTATCAATCCACAAGAAGATATAGTACTTAACTCATCAACTACTGGGTTAATAATTGAGGGTATGACGTGGAGAGAAATGCATGATTTTTCTGATGACTGTGTCTTAATCGTTTTAGCTGACTCTGTTTATGATGCAGCAGATTATGTGAGAGATTATCAAGAATTTATGAAAATGGTGAGTTATGATTCATAATCTTTCAGATATACAATCATCTAATATTGGAATTAATACAAATGTTTGGCAGTTTTGTGTGATTTTACCAAATGCGGTTATTGGCCAAAATTGTAACATTTGTTCTCATTGTTTAATAGAAAATGACGTGATTATTGGCAATAACGTTACAATTAAAAGTGGTGTGCAAATCTGGGACGGTATAACTATTGAAGATAATGTTTTTATTGGTCCAAATGCAACATTTACAAATGATAAAGTACCTAGGTCAAAAATATATCCTGAAAAATTTATAAAAACAGTCATTAAAAATAATGCCTCGATTGGGGCAAATGCAACGATATTACCAGGAGTCATAGTTGGTGAGTTTGCAATGATTGGTGCAGGCTCAGTAGTTACTAAAAATGTCAAACCTCATGCCACAGTTATCGGTAATCCAGCAAGAGAAGTTGATAGATGATTTCTTTCTTCTGAAACAGCATGATGGACATTAGATTATTCCTATATTTGAACACCCAGAATTAGAGTGACAGTATTTTTATGTTGAATTTGAACAATATGTTAAAGATAAATTGAATTACACTAGAAAGTAAATAAGTACTTAATAAAAAAATTTAGGGCATGATTATTATTTATTCAGGAGAGAAAATATGCAATTAGAAGCTATTAGAAAAGGTAACCAATTTATCATACCAGAACTGACAGAGCTAAACTTGGATGTTGATAAAATCATGATAACCATTAGTGATGAAACAATAAATAAGTCAAAAAAGATAATCAAAAGTACAACCTATAAAAGCCTTGAACAGCTAAATAAGGATTTAGGGGGTGATGAATTTCTAGAATTAAAATTAAAAAACATGCCAAAAAATTTTAAACATAAAGAATATAGTAAAACAGATAAAGAAATATGGTACGAAGCAAGAAGAGATAAATATGAAATGTAATTATATATTAGATACAAATATTATTTTAGATTATATGCTTGATAGAGTAGATAGTAATAAGAATATTTATACTATTTTTACTAAACTAAAAAATAATTTTTATTTATCATCAAGTCAAATACACAATATAGAGTATATATTTATTCATGAAAGAAAGAAAGAAATAGGCTTAGAAAAGAGCAAAGAAGAGTGGATGGCTTTTATTAAAAATATTAAAATCACTAAAACACCCTCGTATGTAGATATAAATGATGCTCTATTCTTACAAGATAGTGAAGATTATTTAATTGAATTATCAGCAAAGGTAATTGATGCGAAAATCATCACAAGAAATAAAAATTTTTTAAATAACTCTGAATTGACTATTAGTGTAGATGAGTTTTTAAAAACTGATGAAAACAAAAAAGCAAGCCCCATCCCTTTTCTTGATTTAAAATCAATCAATATGCAATACTTTAATGAGTATGAAAAAGCATTTGATGATGTAATAAGAAGCGGCTGGTACATTCAAGGTACGCAAGTTAAAGCATTTGAACAAGAATTTGCAGATTATTGCGAAACAAAACACTGCATAGGCGTTGCTAATGGACTAGATGCATTAACTCTTATTATAAAAGCCTACAAAGAAATGGGAGTTATGCAGATAGGAGATGAAGTTATCGTCCCTGCCAACACCTACATAGCATCCATTTTAGCGATTTCCGAAAATGGCTTAACCCCTGTGCTAGTTGAACCAGACATTCAAACCTACAATATTGATCCAGCATTGATCGAAGCCAAAATAACCGAAAAAACCAAAGCGATTATGGCCGTACATTTATACGGACAAGTCGCGGCAATGAATGAAATAAATACCATTGCCAAACAACACAATTTAAAAGTGATAGAAGACTCGGCACAAGCCCACGGTGCTATTTATAACGGCAAACGAACGGGTAACTTGGGTAATGCCAGTGGATTTAGCTTCTACCCAGGAAAGAATCTAGGCGCATTAGGTGATGGCGGAGCAATTACAACGAATGATGATCAATTAGCCGAGATTGTTCGAGCATTAGGGAATTATGGCAGTCATAAAAAATATGAAAATAAATACCAAGGCGTTAATAGTCGCTTAGATGAGATACAAGCCGCTTTTTTGAGGGTTAAACTGAAACAACTTGATAATGAAATACAGAAACGAAGAGAAATCGCCGGGGTTTATCTTGAAAACATAAACAATGAAAATATTATGTTGCCTTATGTGAATGATCAACAAGCCCATGTCTGGCACTTGTTTGTTATTCGCACAAAAAATAGAGATGAATTGCAAAAGTATCTGTTAGGTAACGGTATTCAAACTATGATTCATTATCCCATTTCAGCACATAACCAAAATGCTTATAAAAGCTGGTGTGAGCAATCTTTCCCTACAACAGAAAAACTTCAGAATGAGGTTTTAAGTTTACCAATCAGCCCTGTGATAAACGTTAATGAAGTAAAAAAAATTGCTAGTGGAGTTAATGAATATCAAAAAAGATGTATATTGAAATAAATTGATAATATATTAAAGGAAGTTATGGATGATTAATGTTACAAAAACCTATTTACCTAGTAAAAAAAGGTATCAAAAATATGTTGATGAAATTTACGCCAATGGCTGGATAACTAATAACGGACCATTAGTTAAAAAATTAGAGAAAAGGTTAGCTGAATATTTAGGTGTAAAGAACATTATCTTAGTAGCTAATGGTACCGTTGCACTTGAAATCGCCTATAGAGCATTAGATTTAAAAGGCTATGCCATTACCACGCCTTTTTCTTTTGTTGCAACAACAAGCTCATTAGTTACGAATGGAATTAAACCTATCTTTGCTGATATTAATGCACAAACATTAAATATAGAGCCAAATGGTATTGAAGCGCTTATCACGCCCAATACCGAAGCGATTGTGCCTGTCCATGTATTTGGTAATGGCTGTGACGTTGAAGCAATAGAACAGATTGCTAATAAACATAATTTAAAAGTCATTTATGATGCCGCGCATGCCTTTAATGTGAAATATAAAGATTCAAGTATCTTAAATTATGGTGATATTTCAACTTTAAGTTTCCATGCCACTAAGCTTTTTCATACGATTGAGGGTGGAGCACTTATTATTAATGATGATAAAATAGTTGAAAAAGCAAGGTATCTTATTAATTTTGGTATTGAAAGTCCTGAAGCTATTCCTGAGCTGGGAACAAATGCAAAAATGAATGAATTTGAAGCCGCAATGGGATTATGTTTACTGGATGAAATGGCTGAAGTTTCTCAAAAAAGAAAAGAAGTGTATGAGCGATATAAAAATGAACTCAAGGGTTTAGTGCAATTTCAAGAGCAAAACAGTCATTCAACTCAAAACCACAGCTATTTCCCTATTATTTTAAAGGATGAAGAGGAAGCATTAAGGCTTCAGAAAGCATTGAATCATCAAAAAATTTCTCCACGACGTTACTTTTACCCATCATTAGATACACTGACTTATATTGAACCTAAGCAACACTGCAAACAGTCCTGTGATATTTCTAAGAGAATTTTATGCCTCCCTTTATATCCAGAACTAGAAGAAGATATACAAGCAAAGGTTATTCAAATTATTAAGGATTCTTTATGAATTTTTCATATCCCCCCTTTTCACATTAAAAAAAATACTGACTAAAACAAACAATATATGCCTAAGCTAGGCATAAAAAATAACGACTAGTTTGTATCCCATTTTAATTTAAAAATCATTTGGTAATTTTACTTGAAAATTTATAAGTCTACGGAAACCAAACTAGAAACATCTGAAATAGTCAGTATTATGCACTTAGTAGGTGAACAATTACCCGACCCATTATGCGAACGAGTTAACGTCTTTGATTACACTCAAAAGCTATTAGACAATGGTTCAATATACCTTGTGTTTAATAAACAGGATAAAGCTGTTGGTATCATGGGATTTTATGCAAATAATCAACTCACAAAAGTTGCCTATCTCACTATAATCGGCTTATTACCTGAAGCAAGAGGAAAAGGTATTGGAAACAAACTAATGAAGTTTCTTTTTACTGAAAGCCATAAATTAGGTATGAAAAAAATATCATTAAATGTTAATCAAAGTAACCGACAAGCCATTAAACTTTATAAGCAACAAGGTTTTAAAGTTAAGTCACACGATAAAATCAAGTTTGAAATGATAAAAATAATACAGTTTGATAAACAATGATATCACCTTGCGAACCGTTAAATACCCCACTTAATAAATTTTGTAATATCAGAATAAAACGTGACGATCTATTTCCTTCTACTGGAGGTGGTAATAAGTCTCGAAAAATTCACTATATAGTCTCCGATGCACTAGCCAAGGGTTATAATGCAATAGTCACAAATGGAGGAATTAATTCTAACCATGCACGTGCCACAGCTTTAGCTTGTGCTCAAAATAAGATTAAGTGTTCACTTGTGTTGCATTCAGATAAACCAACTACGTCTTTTGATTTATCAGGAAACCTTTTACTCATGAAAATGGCTGGTGCTGATATCCAGTTTTGTAAATTATCTAGCTTATCCTTAACAATGGATCAAGAAGTTACCAAATTAAAAGAACAAGGGTATAAGCCCCTATACCTATGGGGTGGCGGGCATTGCGTACAAGGATCTCTAGCTTATTATTATGCCGCAAAGGAAACTCAGGCTCAATGTGCTGAATGGATTCCTGATTATGTAATTCATGCTAGTGGCACAGGAACTACTCAAGCTGGATTAATTGCAGGTTATGCTAACTATCCCACTAAGATAATTGGAATATCTGTTGCCCGAGAAAAAAATAGAGGAACAAACATCATCCGTCAATCACTAATAGAATTAGGATTTTTTTTAAACACCGACTTTTCAAATAGCAAGATTGATTTTAGGGATGACTGGCTTATGGGAGGCTATGAACAAACATCAACTCAATTACTAGAAGTCATTAACAAAACAGCTTTAACCGGTTTGATTTTAGATCCAACTTATACAGGTAAAGCCTATCTTGCAATGATAGAATTAATTAAAAAACAAGAATTGCCAATACAGAGCAAAATTTTATTTTGGCATACAGGTGGTTTACTCAATTTACTAACGTCCCCAGATTATCTAACAAAAATATGAATATACTCCTAACTTCCGTTGGACGCCGTAGTTATTTAGTTGACTACTTTAAACATGCCCTACAGGGTAATGGGAAAGTTATAGCTACTAACTCGGTGTCAAATACTACTGGGATGTTTTCTGCTGATGTTGCTAAAGTTATACCCACAGGGGATGATCCTAACTTTATTACATCACTACTATCAATTTGTAAACAATATGATGTAAAAATACTCTGTTCTTTACATGATTGGGAAACACCTTTTATTGCTCAGCACTTCGATCAATTTTTATCTGAGGGAATAACTCCCATCATGCCTAAATTAAATATTGTTGATATATGCCTTGATAAGTTTAAGTCTTTTCAATTTGCACTCTCGATTGGCGTGCCTTCACCTTTATGCTTCCTTGAAATTGAAAAAGCCCTTGAAGCAATTGAGCACAAAATAATAGACTATCCATTAATTTTAAAGCCCCGCTGGGGACAAGGCTCTATAGCAATGCAAAAAGTTAATTGCATCGAAGAATTAACTTTTTTTTACAAATTAATGCATAAAAATATTCTTAATAATACTATTAATTACCAAATTGAAGATAATCAAAATAAAGCTATTCTTATACAGCAATTTATTTCTGGTAAAGAATATGGTGTTGATATTGTTAATGATCTCAAGGGTCAGTTTGCAACTTGTTTTATTAAACATAAGGTGGCAATGCGTTCTGGAGAAACCGATATTGCAGAAACAGTTTATGTTCCTGAAATTGAACAAATGTCTCGAAAAATATCAGAAGCAACGAAACATCTAGGGAATTTAGATGCTGATTTTTTTATGGCCGATGATGGACGTATTTTGTTACTTGAACTAAATCCCAGATTTGGAGGTGGCTATCCATTTTCTCATATCGCTGGCGCCAATATACCTGCCGCCCTTATTTCATGGGCCGAAGGTATAGAGCCAAACCCTGATTGGTTAACTGTAGATATTGGCATTCGCTCTTATAAAGATATTACACTCCTTAAAAAATAGCCCGTAGGGTGCGGTGAGCACCTACCATCAATTACTAAGTGGAAACTGTTTGAATGAATAATATTTCTCTAAAAAAACAAACCGTGATAGGCATTTTCTGGAATTTCTTAGAACAATTTCTTCGCAGAGGGACTGGTATAGCGACAACACTGATACCTGCTTGGTACCTTGTGCCCGAAGATTATGGCTTGATAGCGATGATGACGGTATTTTCAGCAGTTTCAAGTCTAATTGTAGAAGAGGGCTTTGGTCAAGCTCTAACCCAAAAACTTGAGGTTACTCAGTTTGAGTAGTTTAAAAGAACAAGGAAAAAAAGCCTTTATTTGGGATTTTTTTGGGAAAATGGCTACTCATGGTATGGGTTTTATCGTTAGTATTTTTCTTGCTCGCTTACTTGATCCAGCAGATTTTGGTCTTATAGCGATGGTAATGGTAATTATAGGAATCGCAGATGTTTTTACTGATGTTGGACTAGGTAGCGCACTCATTCAGCGTCGAAAAGTGACTAGAATTCATTACTCCTCTGTTTTTTATTTTAATATAGCCATTGGATTGCTTCTTGCTTTTATAACTTACATCTCTGCCCCATGGATTAGTGAGTTTTACAATAGCGAACAGTTACTCCCGTTGACACAAGTTATGTCATTTTTATTTTTTATTAATGCCTTTAGTAATGTACAAAGCATTCGATTGCGTAAAGAGTTGAACTATGCTCTTTTAACAAAAATAAGTTTTGTTTCATCGCTACTAAGTGGCATTATTGGAGTCTCGTTGGCATTTTTAGGTGCTGGAGTTTGGAGTTTAGTTGCACAGACTTTGGCAATGGGTATTATGTATAATATAATTGTATGGAATACTTCCAAGTGGAAACCCTCGTTATTATTTTCATGGAGAGCGATGAAACAACTGTGGGGGTTTGGTTTTCGTATGTTCTTAGCTGGAATATTGGATGCAATTTTTACAAGATTAGATTTTTTAATTATAGGAAAATTATTTCCGCCCGCAACATTAGGTTATTTTCAGCGTGCTAAATCTTTAAATAATATGGTCGTTCGGTATTCATCTGGAAGCTTAATGGCAGTATTATTTCCTATACTTTCAAAAATACAAAATGATTTGCTAAGGTTTCAAAATATTATATTAAAGTCGCTAGGTATTATCAGCTTTATAGTATTTTTACTTTTAGGTGGTTTGTATCTTGTTTCAGAAGAGTTGATTGTATTACTTTTTTCAGATAAATGGTTGGCTTCTGTCGATATTTTCAAGATACTGGTATTAAGTGGATTTTCATATCCAATCAGTGCATTGTTGGTTAATGTTTTAGCAAGCAGAGGAAAGTCAAAGGTTTTTTTACGACTTGAAATTTGTAAGAAGTTAATCGCATCAGTTAATTTGTTAGTTTTATATTTTTTAGGAATCAATATATTTTTATATGGCCTGGTAGTGCAATCATTTTTAGCGGTGAGTTTAAATATTTTTTTTGCATCTCGTGAAATAAAACTACCATTTTATGTATTTGCAAATCCTATAATAGTACAAATGAGTATTACTATTATTTCAGTAGTAATAACCATGCTTTTTACAAAAGAGATGCTTCTATATGGTATGGCTATTCCAATATTAAAAGGAAGTCTATTTACTTTCTTATATGTATCAATGAGTCATTTAATTAATACAAGTTCTTATGAATGTTTTTTGGATCAAATTATGCCAGTAATAAAAATGAAATTTGGAAATATAAAGGATTAATATGTATCATAAAACTGAACAAGAAATCATGAAGAGCTGGGGCGATAGTATTGAGCAGCCAGTAATAAGCATATGTTGTGCAACTTATAACCATGAACCTTATATAGCAGAAGCAATAGATAGCTTCTTGATGCAGAAAACAGACTTTCCTTTTGAAATTATTATTCGCGATGATGCTTCCACTGATGCTACTAGTGAAATTGTACGAGATTATGTGCAACGTTATCCCCGTATTATTCGACCAATTATTGAGCAGGAAAACCAATTTAAGAAAGGAATTCGTCCCTCACATGTTTGGCCTTCCCTGGCAAAAGGTGAGCTTGTTGCCTTGTGTGAAGGAGATGATTTCTGGACTGCGCCAGATAAATTACAGAAACAGGTTGAGTTATTACAAAAACACCCTGAAGCAGTGATGTCTGTGGCTCAAACTAATTTGTGTAAACAAGAGGAGGATGGTTTGATTTTTGTTCGTACTTATGAGGGGAATGAAAAAGTTCTTCAGGGTTTTGAAGAAATAAAAAGTAGCTACTTTCATACCTCTACATACGTTATTCGCAAGCAGTTGTTAAGCGAGGTCATCTCTAAATATTTCACTGGACACGGTTTGTTTGGTGATACTGCTCTTCGTTCAATATTGATTACTTACGGTCCTTTTGTATTTCTCCCTGAAGTGGTTTCGGTTTATCGTCAGACTGGCAATGGTATATGGAGCTCTCTCAATAGAGAAAGACAGTTGCAATGGGAGATTGATGTCGCTGAAAAACTAACAGATATACTTGATGGAGTGCACAAAAAACACCAACAAGTAAGGTTATATGGTCTTTACCGTACTAAATTTTTTGGGGCATTAAAAGCCGGACAGATTAAAGTTTGTATGAGATTAACCCCATCGGTGCTGCGATATGGCGTCATGAAAATACCTTCTTACCTGAAAGGGCGCTTAAAAGGACTAGCGTAGTTGCGCAAAATACGTTATCTCTTTAGTACAAATGTGCTTTTAAAAGATTATGTTATTTATCAGTCATGAAGAAGTCGCTATTAATTAGATAGTACATGTCATACAGAACCAATATGAATATAACCAGTCTTGTATATCCACCGCCTTAGGCGGTGGCTTGGACAAATGTCTATGCCGTTTACCCTGTGAGTCTACGCACGAGCATCTTATAGTATTATCGCTATAACAAAGCAAGGGAAGTATGCAAAAGAGTCGGTTTAACAATTATTAGATGGAGAAAAAGGTAAAACAACAATTCAAATATTCTGTCGGTTTCCTCATTTAAAGTAAAAGCATATTAGGGGAATAATTTTTGGGCTAAAGGGTATTTGTGTAGATACGGTTAGGCTTGATAAAGAGTACGTAAGTGTGTTAAATATCAAGAGAAAGATGACAATAAAAATTTTAATTTAGTTCAGGGATAACGCAAGCAGCCTTCTAAGAGGGCTGTTGGCTTCCCCCTTACAGGTGGTTTTTCCTATTCTTATCATATTTCTTTTACGCGTTTAATTACACCCGTAAGCTCTCTTAATATGAGTTTCCTATTTGAGAAGAAAATTTTAGATTTTATTTCCGAAATAAAAAATATTGGTTTATCAAAAATAATTTTCATGAAACTCTAACGTGAGGAGAAGAGTATGGAGAATTATTATATTCAAATAATTCAGGAGTGTATAGAGATGATTATTTTGAGAAGTATTTAATTAAAAAAATATTAGACAGTACGCTTATATAATTGAAAATTATAATTAATTAGGTGAATTACATATTATTTCTTAACCTCGTTTGACAAGTGGAAATACTCGGTTGTTAGCGCATATCATGAGCACTATAGCGGTAAAAAATACACACCATTAAAATACTGTTATCGCAACTTTAGATTCAATTATTATTTTCTTATTTTCTGGACTATAGAATATTAATATAGTTAATAGGTAATAATTCAAAATAACAAGTCTAATAAGTAAAGGTAGTTTTTAGCTAAAATATTTTTTGATGTTTAGTTAATTATTCGAAATCATACAATATTTATAGAATAAATGTATTTATTATAATAGGGAAAATATTAATGTTAGAAAAAAATAATCCGCTTGTTAGTATAATTATACCTTGCTACAACCATGAAAAATATGTTTCACAAACTATAGAGAGTATTGTAAATCAAACATATAGAAACATTGAGCTTATTGTCATAGATGATGGTTCGAAAGATAATTCTGTAAATGTAATACAAAAACTAGCAGATAAATATAATTTTACTTTTTTATATAGATCAAATAAAGGGTTACCGACAACATTGAATGAAGGTATAAAGCTTTCTAAAGGAAAATATTTTTCTGCCTGTGCTAGTGATGATATTTATAAGCTTGATAAAATTGAAAAGCAAGTTGAGTTTATGGAAGATAATAATGAATATGCGATGTGTTATGGAAAAATAGTCTGTTTTGAAAACTGTATAGAAAATACTTCTGAATATCCTAACTCGAATAGACAAGGTTGGGTTTTTGATGATTTGCTAAATTATGGATGCTTTATTCCTGCACCAAGTGCTTTTATTAGAAAAGATGTTTTTGAAACTGTTGGTGACTATGATGAAAATTTATTGATAGAAGACTGGGATATGTGGTTGCGAATTGCTCGAAAATTTCAAGTGGGTTATGTGGATGAATATTTAGCTTATTATAGAAAGCATGATACAAATACAAGTAGTCAAATTTTGAAAATGTATGAAGCCGAAGAACAAATTTTAGAAAAGTATCAGGATTATGAAAATTATTCTAGTATGATAATAAAAAGAAAAATACAGTGCTTTTTAGTATTGTCAAAAAGTCATAAAAAAGAAGCTTTAAAATATATGCCAGCAGTTATATCTAGTATATTTAATGATAGACGTGTTCTTAAGGGCATAATAAGACTAATAGTACTGAGATGATTAAATGTATAAAACCAATGGGGTCAGATACTGCCTTAAAAATCAACTCTTTTTTGCTTTTATCTATTAAAAACACCCTCCCTTTTCTTTGACTAGCACTTTAAAAACTTAGTCCGTCATTTGATAATTTATATCAAATGGTTTTTCTGACTTCAATTATTTTTCGGGGGGATTACCGTTGCCTCTTATGGAAGCGCGATCTTTAGTCGCGTTGCTATATGCGCGGGGTATTTTATGCGACTAAAGATCGCATTCCCAACTGCAACTTGATTGCGCTTGGGTATATCAATGGAAAATAAAGCAGACTAAAGTCTGCGCCCCATTCAATGTTTAATTTAAGTAAAGCTACGTAATATCAGTTAGTAATATTTATGTATGTGCACTGTAGTGCAGCCACAAGGGGTTGCCCGTACAACTGCTCTTGGGCTATTGCATTTTAAGGACTTATGCCCTTATGTTGCTGTGAATTTTAAGATCCCGATAATTAAACTCCCTACACCAATCAACATGCCAAAATTCCAACGCATTTGATTTTTTATTTCTTGATGTATCCCCATTATCGCTTGGTGTTGTTTTTCTAATTGCTTGTCAACCTTCTCAAAACGTTTATCAACTTGTTCAAAACGTTCTTTAGCTTGCTGTTCTACGTGTTCAAAGCGTTTATCAACTTG
>Ga0209707_1000933_pt1 | contig 17075 bp, 16 predicted proteins | sample EN4Hudsemesocosm_FD_184630 | JGI IMG/M metagenome (GOLD analysis project Ga0209707, IMG submission 184630) | Methane-oxidizing microbial communities from mesocosms in the Hudson Canyon - EN4B Hudson Canyon (SPAdes) (version 2) | ecosystem: Environmental > Aquatic > Marine > Cold seeps | place... | reverse complement strand
CGGCAACCATAAACTCTTCAATTAAGCGGTGTGCATCATTACGCTCGCGAGGTTCAATGGTTTGTATTTTACGGTTTTCATCAAAAATGAATTGAGTTTCAGTCATTTCAAAATCAATGGCACCACGTTCTTCTCTAGCGGCGAGCATGACTTTAAATAAGTCGTACATTGTTTCCAAGCCAGGCAATACGGCAGCATATTCTTTACGAAGCGCTTCATCACCATCGACCAACATCGCTGCAACCTTAGTATAAGTAAGGCGAGCTTTAGAGTTCATCACAGCTTGATGGAATTGATGGGACTCAAGTTCACCAGCGGTATTGATGACCATTTCGCAGACCATACATAAGCGGTCAACATCAGGGTTTAGTGAACATAGGCCATTCGACAGTGCTTCGGGAAGCATAGGAATAACTTGGCTTGGAAAGTAGACTGAAGTTGCTCGTTCTTGGGCATCTTTATCAAGCGGGCTTTTAGGCTGAACATAAGATGAAACATCAGCAATAGCTACCCATAGGCGCCATGAACCTGATTTTAACTGTTCAGCATGAACAGCATCATCAAAGTCACGCGCATCTTCACCATCAATAGTGAGTAGTGGCAAGTCACGTAAATCAAGGCGACCTTCGATTTCTGCTTTGGGGATCTCAGCGCCAAACGATTCAGCCTGTTCAAGTGCCTCTATTGACCAGATGTGTGGCAAATCAAATGCACGTAATGCAATATCAATTTCCATACCTGGCGCCATATGGTCACCTAATACATTGACGATTTTACCAAGAGGGGAGCGATGTTTGTTTGGATGCTCCGTAATTTCAATTTCAACTATTTGACCTTCTTTAGCATCCATTAGGCCAGCAGGTGGAATCAAAATGTCTTGGCTAATGCGGCGATTATTAGGAACAAGGTAATAAATGCCTGCATCTGCTATTAAGCGGCCTACAACTAATGGGTTTCCACGTTGGAGAACTTCAACAATTGCGCCTTCTTTACGGCCTCGGCGATCGATACCTGAAACGCGGGCAACAACGCGATCACCATGTAGGACAACATGCATTTCACGTTCTGTTAAAAACAGATCATCAGTACCATCATCAGGAATTAAGAAGCCGAACCCATCAGGATGGCCCATTACCCGACCAGCAATAAGGTTCATTTTTTCCATGACACCATAAGCGTTTTTGCGATTACGTAATAATTGACCATCACGTTCCATTGCGCGAAGGCGGCGGCGTAATGCTTCGACTTCGTCGTCGCCTTTAAGGCCTAATAGCTTACTGATACTACGACGGCTTAGAGGTCGATTATTTTGCTTTAGGATATCTAAAATGAATTCACGACTTGGAATAGGATTGTCGTAGTTATCAGCTTCACGTTTAGAGTGAGGATCTTGTTTGTTTTTATTTGCCATTGGCAGTGATTATCTCATCATATATTCACATTGATTAAAGCTGAGGATAATCTAGGGTGAAAAGTCATCGTTGAGATGATTAGTTATCCTTATATATCATTGTGCAATTAGCTTCATTAAAGTGAATGAACTATTAAAGTTACTATTCTATCTTTTTTAACACAATTAGCTACTTTTATTACGAATAGTACCTTAGAAAAAGGTTAATTAAACAAACTTACTTTATCGGCGTAGTTTTTGCTTTCTTCTTAGACGTTAATTTATTCGCTTAGAGTGAATAGAGCGTGTGACACGATATTTACTCATGATTCATTACGTTTGATGATGCAAACGGAAGGTTATTGCCGAGAAAAGCGGCAAGTGATGTAAATACCCGTCGTAGAATGATTAATAACCGAGTATTATTAGAACAAATTTAATTGAACATTTATAAAAGAAGGTTGCCATGGCTACACTAATTGATTCTATAGATGAACGCACAAAGCTGGCAGGCACGAATCACCTTGAGGTTCTGCTATTTAGTTTAGGCACAAACGATGAGACAGGCCGAAACGAAGTATTCGGTATTAATGTATTTAAAGTGCGTGAAGTACTCAATATTCCTGAAATTACCCGTGCGCCTGATATGCCAAATGGTGTAGAAGGTTTTGTTAGTTTACGTGGTGATATGGTGCCTATCATTAACTTGCAAAAGTTTTGTAATTTGTCGTCAACTGACAAGCCTACGATTTTGATGATCACTGAGTACAATACACATGTGCAAGGTTTTCTTGTGAATAGTGTCGATACAATTCAGCGTTTGAATTGGGAGCAAGTAAAAGAACCGCCTCCGTTACTTTCAAAGCGTCTGGGTGGTTTAGTGACTGCAGTATCAGAGTTAGATAACAAACGTTTAGTAATGATTATGGATGTTGAAAAAGTACTTGCTGATGCAGGTGGTTTTTATGATGAAACTATCTTTGATGGCATTAATAAGCTGGATACAGATAAGCAACATACAATCTTATTTTGTGATGATTCTAATATCGCCCGTAAACAAATTATGAAAGCCTTAGAGCATATGGGTGTTAAATATCGTGTTGGGCATAATGGTGCTGAGGCATGGGATATCTTGAATGAGTTGGCTGATAAATGTGATAAAGACGGCAGAGATATCACAACGGAAATTCAAGCGGTCTTAACCGACGTCGAAATGCCAGAAATGGATGGTTATGTTTTCACGCAGAAGGTTAAAGCCGATCCTCGTTTTTCTAAGCTAGCAGTCATTATGCATTCATCACTAACGGCTACTGCAAATATGGCGATGGGTAGAAGCGTGGGGGCAGATGCTTATGTGCCAAAATTCCAACCTAAAGAGTTAGCCGAGACACTTGAACGTTTCTTTGCTAAATTAGAAGAGCCAAAAGAATAAAGGATATAAACGTGAGCATTAGACAGTATAGCGTGTTAGATAGCTTTGTTATGGAATGTGATAAGGCATTGAAAACGGTAGCAGGTAAGCCTGAAACGACCGATCGTCCATTACCTGGAGGAGCGTTAGCAGACCAAGAGTTAACGGCTCAAGAGCAGGCTCTATCAACACGATTAATGCGGGTTAACCATTCGGGTGAAGTGTCTGCTCAGGCTTTATATCAAGGCCAAGCTTTAACAGCGACATTGCCTGAAGTTCGTGCTGCAATGGAACACGCTGCACTTGAAGAAAATGATCACTTAGTTTGGTGTCAGCAACGCGTTGAATACTTCGGCGGCCACACGAGTGTATTTAACCCACTTTGGTATGCAGGTTCTTTTGTAATGGGGGCTGTAGCAGGGAAAATTGGAGATAAGTGGAGTTTAGGTTTTGTCGCTGAAACTGAAAAGCAAGTTGTTAAACATTTAGATGAGCATTTAGAACAAATCAGTGAACAAGATGCGAAAAGTAGAGCTATTCTTGAGCAAATGAGAACGGATGAGTTACACCATGGCACTATTGCACTTGAAGCCGGTGGTGCGACGTTACCTAAGCCCGTTCAAGTTGTGATGGGGCTAATGTCTAAGGTGATGACTAAAACAAGTTATTGGGTTTAGATCAAGTAAGCCTTGAGTAAGGTTTATGATGTTTTAGTTAATGTGACTGAAACATGGTAAGCGTTTTGTTTGTGACCCTCATCAATTGTGACACGTAAGATTTTACCCTCAGCGGTAAAAGGCGGTAGACGATCACCACTTGGATTCATCACAATACTAATTTCATCACCTTCAGAAAGCTTATAATCAGTATGCATATAAAGACCTGTCGCACTTAAATCTCCACTTCTACCATGATGGGGCTGGCCATCAGAGTTTTTAACGGTATAGGTGATTTGAGTTTCAATATTCATTCTGACAAAATTACGTTTCTCATCGTAGCCATAATCAGACATATTTTAGCTTTCCTTTATTAATATTCAGTATTGCCAAACTTTGTAGGGTATCCTAAGCTAAAAACATCTTACTAAGCTAGAGAAAACTATGGTTAACGGCACACAATTAAAACCTGAAAGCCTCTATCAACATTGTAATAGTGATCAGCTTGCATTTAAATCGACTGTAGAGCTAGAAACATTACCCACTATTATTGGCCAATCACGCGCATTAGACTCTGTTGATTTTGGTATTAATATTAGCGGTGATGGTTATAATTTATTTGTGATGGGTGCGACAGGATCTGGAAAATACACCTTAGTTAAACAGTTTCTTGATGAACATGTTAAACAGCGTGTCCAAGGTGATGATTGGGGCTATTTACATAATTTTTCTGATCCACAAAAACCATGGGTTGTCTCTTTGCCTGCAGGACAAGGACGACAATTACTTCACGACATTGAAAAGGTTATTCAACATTTGCTGAATGATCTACCACATGTATTTGATGATGAATATTATCGCGGCCGAATTCGTTCTATTGATGAATCAGCACGTAAACATAGGGTTCGCTTGTTTGGTGTTTTGCAACAAGAAGCCGATCGACAAGACATCATATTATTGCGTATGCAAGATGGTACTTATGCCTTTGCAGCAAAACGCGATGGTGAGGCAATGACCTCGGATGAATTTGAGCAACTACCTGTCGATCAACAAGAGAAAACAGAAGATGCTATCGCAACATTACATGAGGAAATGCAACATACCTTATTAGAATTACGCGAGTGGGAGCGTGATAATCAAACAAAAGTAAAGGCCTTAAACGATGAGGTGGCAACAGAAGTTATTAGTCGCCAAATTAATAAGTTAAAACATGCCCATCCTAAGAGCGAACGCTTACAGCACTATTTTGATGAGATGAAAAAAGACTTACTCACAAACGTTGACGGGTTTCTAAAGTCTGAAGAAGAAACAACGGCAGAAGAACTTAATACTAGCGCTGACAATTCATTGCTACGTCGATATCAAATTAATTTAATTGTTGATAATGCTGATACCAGTGGTCCACCTATTGTGTATGAAAACCTACCTAGCCATCAAAGCCTTTTAGGCTGTGTTGAAAATATGGCGATGATGGGGGCTTTAATCACAGACTTTAGTTTGATTAAAGCGGGAGCGCTTCACCGTGCAAATGGTGGTTATTTAATTCTTGATGTCGATCAATTACTCATGCAACCGTATGCATGGGAGGGATTAAAGCGAGCATTACAAGCAAAAGAGGTACGTTTTGATGCCTTAGAACAAATGTATAGTTTGGTTTCCACTGTTTCGCTTGAACCTGAACCAATGCCATTGGATCTGAAGGTTATTTTGTTAGGCGATCGAAATTTGTATTATCGACTTTATGATTTAGATCCTGAATTTGCAGAACTTTTTAAAGTGGTTGCAGATTTTGAAGAGCAAATGGAGCGTTCTCCTGAAAATCATTTACTTTATGCACGCCTTATTGCCAGTACAGTGCAAAAAGAAGGCCTGAGCCATCTAGATAAAGATGCGGTAGCGAAAGTAATAGAACACGCTTCTCGTTCAATAGAAGATAGCAGTAAAATTTCACTACACCTTGGTGGAATGACTGATTTACTCAGAGAATCAAGTTATTGGGCACGAAAACGCCAAGCAAATCTTGTTTCAAGAGAAGATATTGTTAAAACCTTATTAACAAGAGAGCAACGTGTTGATCGCATTCGTGGTGATGTGTATCAACATATTAAACGTAATATCACGCGAATTGATGTATCAGGCGAACAAGTAGGACAGGTTAACGCTTTGTCTGTACTTGCCATTGGTGAATTAAGTTTTGCTCAACCATCACGCTTAACTGCAAACTGTCGTTTTGGTGATGGTGAAATATTAGATATTGAACGTGAAGTTGAGTTAGGGGGCGATTTACACTCAAAAGGTATGATGATTATGAGTGGTTACTTAGGTTCAATCTATGCAAAAAATAAACCCTTATCAATGTCTGCAAGCCTTGTGTTTGAACAAAGCTATGGTGAAGTTGATGGTGATAGTGCCACGGTGGCTGAATTATGTGCATTATTATCCGCTATCGCTGAGAAGCCTTTAAGTCAATCCTTAGCAATCACAGGTTCGATGAACCAACGTGGTGAAGTACAGGCTATTGGTGGAGTGAATGAGAAAATTGAAGGTTTCTTTGATGTTTGTTCTATATTAGGTTTAACAGGCAAGCAAGGCGTTATTATTCCAAAAAGTAATGTGCAACACTTAATGTTACGACAAGATGTCATTGATGCTGTTGCTGATGGGCAGTTCCATATTCATGCTATCAATACTGTGGATGAGGCGCTTGGTCTTTTGTCAGGAATGACAATTGGCTCACTTAATGAGGATGGAGAGTATCCCGAAGGTTCATTTAATGCCGCCATTGCTCAACGTCTACAGCTATGGATTGATGTTCATAAACATGAAAAAGAGTCAGAACATGATGATTCTGACTCTTAAGCTAAGGTCCTTATTCAAAATAGCTTAAAGTAATTGTGACGCGGCGATCGTAAAATAATTCTTCGCCCCATGAACCTTGATTCACATTAGCGTGTTCGCCGTAACTTGTGGCCATAAGTTGGTCTGATTGGCTACCTGCTTGAAGTAATTGGTCAGTTACTGCTGTGAGACGTTGTTTTGCTAAAAGGCAATTAACATCATCACTGCCACGCCAATCACTGTGCGCCTCAATATTGGCATAGATATGATCATTACCTTTTAATAATTCGGCGAGTTTAATTAAGCCCTGTTGTGCATGGGTGCTTATGACATCACTATTGGTCATAAAATAAATATCAAATTGATAACTATTGGCAAATCCTATTAACTCACTACGATGAGCTTGCTGCGATTGTTGCTCTGCTCCTTCTAAGTGTTGAACTTTCCCTTCTGATAGCTGATGACTGTGAGTTAATTTAGAGAGTTCACTTATCTTTATGCTCAATTCATTTTCCAACTCTGAAATAGAGACTTTTTGTTGATCAATAGTGTCATTCTTAGTTTGATTATTACCCGTCATCACTCCCATTGAACCACCAATTATGGCGCCAAGTGGTCCGCCTGCTAGAGCCCCAATAACAAGTCCGACACCTCCTGCAGTTGCTTCATGATGTGTCTCAACAACTACGGATTCATTGTTGTAAAAGCTATTCGCCATAACCGTTGAGCTAGTTGCTAGTAATAAACTTAGACCTAGTGCTTTTTTATACATGGTATTCTCCTATAAGTAATTGGTTCAGCGTGTCTTCCATGACATGCAATAAGGGGTTGGTGAAGTCACTTTCTGCGCCGAGTAAGAGCCATTAAACAGTACTGAGGTGGCGGGATAAGGTCGCGATTTTGGCGATGTAACGATAGAATGTGGCAGAAAAAAGGCAGTGAGACCCAAACTACCTTCATTTTCAAGTAGCTTGGCTATATAAGGAAATCAAAATAATGGGACGAAGAATTGCAATTGTCGAAGACGAGCCTGCTATTCGGGATAATTATGCTGAAGCATTGAGAAAACAAGGCTATGAGGTGTCTACTTATGATCGTCGCAGCACGGCATTTGAGGCTTTTCAGCAACGTCTTCCTGAGTTGGCGATTATTGATATTGGTTTAAATGATGAGCCAGAAGGTGGTTTTGATTTGTGTCGTGATTTACGTGCAATGTCTGAGTCTCTTCCGATCATTTTTTTAACGGCACGTGATAGTGAATTAGATACCGTGTCTGGTTTTCGTTTAGGCGCTGATGATTATCTAACCAAAGATATTGGTTTAGCGCACCTGCAAGCACGAATTGCTGCATTATTTCGCCGCTTAGAGCTTATGAAAACGCCTGATGTGAAAGGTGACATTATCACTCAAGGCGAATTAGTTCTGGATAGCGATCGTATGATCGTCACATTCTCAAACAAGTCTGTTGCCTTAACGGTTACAGAATTCTGGTTAGTGCATGCTTTAGTACGCTTTGTTGGTCATGTAAAAACACGTGAGCAATTGATGCAGGCGGCTAATATTTATGTTGATGAAGATACCATCAGTTCACATATAAAACGGATTAGAAAAAAATTCCAAGCTGTCAGTGATGATTTCTCAGCCATAGAAACAGTTTATGGCCTTGGTTACCGTTGGGTTGAATCCTAGACTTTCTATGTCTATATGGCCCCAAATCAGGCTTAGACTACGGAGTAAGTTGCTCCTTGTTTCACTGGTGTTATTGTTATTGCCATGGCTAGGTGTACGTTATATTCAAGCTGTTGAGGATTTATTGCAGCAAGAGCAGGCTCACGCAATGGCAACCATTGCTAAAGCAAGTGCCATTCTAGTCTCTCAATATCCTACTGAATTTACACAGCGCTTGTCCTTATTAGAGCGTGAATCCGGCATTGAAGCGACGACAGTGATGCGAATGCCTAGCATGATACAAGTAGATGGTTACCAAGATGATTGGTTAGCGTATAGAACATTATTAAAGACACTGCCATTATCAAATCAATTAAAACCTAGTCAACGCGTTGAGCCACAAGATATCTCGGCACGTTATCTCATTGCTCAGCAAGATCAATCATTAGTTGTTTTATTGGATGTTGTGGATGATTCGATTGTATTTCGCGATCCTTATTCACAAAAAAGACATGGTGGCGATGCCGTTATTATTGCCATGGTGGATCAAAAACAGCGGGTTCATCGCTATATATTAACTAGTAGTGCCTTTGGAGCACTGAATGCCTATGAATATATTGGTAATTATCAAGATCCCGTTATTATTCAGCGCCAAATGGCGATCAAGGCAGTTTGGCAACGTTCGCCATATGGTTATCGAGTAGAGTTCAAATTTCCTCTCAAAATGACAACATCATCTATCGCCTTATCTATTGTAGATATGGATCAAGGTGAAGAGGGGGGGGCACAAATACTTGGTTTAGGAGATGTGCGTGATAATGCACTTTTTAGCACACTTTTATTGCCATCATTAAGCTTAGCAAATGTATTATCAGACATGACTACAGAAGGCGTTAGGTTATGGCTTGTAGATAGTCAATCGCATATTATTGCATCAGCAGGACAGGGTGCAGTGGTGATGGATGGTCCTAAAATAAATTCCATTATGGATTTGTTTTACCAATTGTTTTTGAAGCAAGCTGTTTCAGACGATGAATCCTTATCACATGAGCAAGCTGTTATTTCTGGAAATGCTGTTGTTTCAGCATTAAAAGGACAGGCACAAACAGAGAGGAGAAAGAGTGGTGATGGCAATGTGATGATTGTCGCTTCACAGCCCGTTACACTGGCTGGCGTGACAGTCGCTGCTGTTGTGGCAGAGCAAAATACCAATGCAATACTAGGTTTGCAGAATCAAGCTGTCACAGCTTTACTCAATACGACACTATTAGTATTCGTTATAGTCGTTGCAGTACTCATTGGTTTTGCTAGTAGATTGTCGTTTCGAATTAGACGTCTTAATCGCGATGTTTCATCTGTTATAACGGGTGAAGGTAAAGTAACAAAACAGTTTTCTCAACGTGTTGAATATGATGAATTGGGTGAATTACGACAGGGTTTTGAGCAGATGTTTGAAAAACTGGCTGGTTATACATATTATCTTGAAGCGTTAGCGTCACGATTGGCGCATGAATTGCGTACCCCTATTGCAGTGATCAGGACATCATTAGAGCACTTAGAAAATGAACCAGAGGATAAAAGCTTATATATTGAGAGAGCACGTACAGGGAGTGAACGACTTAATAATATAGTGGCAAGAATGAGTGAAGCGAGTCGTCTTGAGCAAACTGTTAATTCTGTCTCGTTGGTGGAATTTGATTTAACACAACTATTAAACGATGTTATTCCTGCTTATCAAGATCTTTATTCTGATGCTCGGATAGCGTTACAGCCAATAGAAAGTAATATCATTATTAATGGATCGCAAGAATTAGTGGTACAAATGTTAGATAAATTAATGAGTAATGCAGTCGACTTTCATCAGGTTGGAACCGCTATTACACTGAGTTTAAAACATGAAACTACGCAATGTATATTGACCATCCGAAATACGGGTGTTCATTTACCTGAACAAATGTCAGAACAGTTATTTCAGCCGATGGTTTCAATTCGACAGTCAACAAGTCAATCTTCATTACCTCATTTGGGATTAGGACTTTATATTGTGCAATTAATAGCACAATTGCACAAAGGATATGTGGAAGGAAAAAACTGGCAAGATGGAGTGGAGTTTTGCGTGGCGCTGCCGATAATTAGGTTATAAAATTCACATGGAGTTATAGAGCGATGAAACGTTCATCATGTTTGAAGAGTATGTTTATCTTACTGACACTATCTATGTCAGCAATAATTAATGCTCTGCCAATGCCACCCGTACCATTAGAGCCGATTTATTTTGAACCGCCCGTAATTGAACCAACAGCTGAGATTCGTAATAAAAGTTGTATCGATTTAGATAATGCAGTTCGTTATTTACAGCCCTATAAATTTACTTATAAACCTGGATTTCATGAGGATGGGTACAATAAACTTGCTACTGCCGCAATGACACTGGATAGCATCTCTATTCTGGATGGCTTATTAGGTCTTGCTTATTTATCTTATTCTGCCTTAGTTGAAGAAAAAGAGCAGCGTCGCATCTTGTTGGTAGAACAGCAAATTTCAATGTTACAGCAATTAAAAGCAGAGAAGCATTGCTTTGAATAAGAGCATGTTTGTATGGTTTGAATGGCCAAGTTCCTTGTGGAGTTCTTATAAATTCATGTAGTATCAAACTTATAAACAGAAATGTTGAGGTATGAAGTTATGAGTACAATGGATATAAAAGCTAAGTGGTATGAAGCTAACCTACATACGGCAAGAGAAAGCCGTAAAAAATGGTATCAATCAAGTAAAGAGCCTACTAAATCAGTGGATACTCATTGGTATGAAGCAAATGCCCAACATTCTAGTGTTGGCGGTGTCCCTTGGTATGAAGCAAATCTAGCTGAGCATTTAGAGACTAAGCATAAATGGTATGAAGCTAACCTAGAGGCTGCTGTGGAATCTGTTCGTGCAAAACGTAAAAAATGGTATGAAGCTAATAAAGCGGACGTGCCATGGTATGAAGCAAATACACATGCAGACCCTCATGCTGATATTAAGAAAAAATGGTATAAAGCTAACCTTGAAGCAGCACGAGCAAGCCATGCGAAATGGTATGAAGCAAATCAACAAGCTACTACCGATGCGCCAACTTCTCACTGGTATGAAGCCAATGTGAATCCTCATACTGATATTAAGAAAAAATGGTATGAGGCTAACCTTGAAGCAGCTCGAGCTAGTCGAGAAAGTTCTCACTGGTATGACGCTGGTAGTATTGCTGACCCTTATGCTGACAGTAGAAAGAAATGGTATGAAGCAAATCTGGCATTGATTCGCCAAAAAAACATTAAGAAAAAATGGTATGACGCAAATACGTTAAAAGCGCGTGCTACAAGCAAAAAATGGTATGACGCAAATAAATAAACACTAAAGTCTTTACGTAATAATAGTATGGAATTCCAATGTTTCACTGTGGGTACCTTTCAAGTAAATACATATTTACTGAAGGATGAGGCTACGGGTAAATGTGCCATTATTGATACGGGTGAAAGTGATGAGTTAGTTGAGCTTTTGCAGTCACTTGACCCTCTTCCTGAGATTGAATCAATTTTATTGACTCATGGTCACCTAGATCATGCAGGGTCGTTAGCGTTTATACAAGAGCACTTTGATGTAACGACGTATCTGCCACGTTTAGAGCAACCTTTATTTGATACCCTACCTCAACAGGGGGATTGGTTTGGAGCGCCTCACATGAATAGACCATGTGGGCGAGTGGATGTTTTATTAGATGATGGTGATATGGTTAAAGTCGGGGAGAGCATACTGACTTTTATATCAACGCCAGGTCATACACCGGGACAAGGTTGTTATTATGATAAACATGATATCTTTGTCGGAGATACGCTATTTAAAGGTAGTATTGGTAGGACAGATTTACCAATGGGAAATCATTCTTTGATGCAAGATAGTTTACAGAAGTTAATGACATTACCGGGAAGTTTAAAGGTACATAGTGGGCATGGTCCCGTAACAACGTTGTCTCATGAATTGATGACAAATCCTTATTTACAGTTTTTGAGATAAAACAGACATGGCAAGCACAGAAAAGTTATTAGATGGATTTAAACGTTTTCATAAACAATACTTTGGTAATGATGGTCATTTGTATGCAAGTATGAAAAATGGCCAACCTGCTAAAACACTGATGGTTGCGTGTTGTGATTCACGTGTTGATCCCGCAATTTTGACAGATTGTGATCCTGGTGATTTATTTACAATTCGTAATGTAGCAAACCTTGTACCGCCAAGTGAAAATGACGGTCATTATCATGGTACAAGTGCGGCATTAGAGTTTGCTGTAAATAGCCTACAAGTTGAAAATATAATTGTGATGGGGCATGCCGGATGCGGTGGTATTAAAGCATTATGGGAAGACGATGGTAGTGCTCAATCACAGTTCATTCATTCATGGGTTTCAATTGCAGCTTCTGCAAAAAAATGGGTGAAAGACACCTTATCGAGTTCTTCAGTCGAGGTTCAAATTAAAGCGTGTGAACAGCGTGCTATTCTTGAATCTTTAGCTAATTTGATGACGTTTGAATGTATTCGTGAGCGTACGGAAAATGGAAACTTGACGCTACATGGCTGGTATTTTGATATACCAACAGGCGATTTATTATGTTTCAACCCACACACAGGCGCATTTGAAGTTGTAAAAGACTAGCGCTCTGAAAATAATCAAAGCGCTGTATTAGTGATTATTCTCTAACGGCTTATTTTTCAGTAGTTTCGGGAGCTGTTTCTGTGCTCTCGATTTGTTCTGACTCGGTTTCTTCAGGTGTAATTACTTCCGTTTCATCATCACCTAGACCGATAGTATTTAATAGGCCTTGAAATATTCCCGTCTTCTTTTCATTTAAAGGTACGGCAACATTACTTTCAGAACGTTCAGTCTGCGGCAAGTCCTCACGCGCAACTGTACGAGTATCACCCTCTAAATGACTCAGTTTTTCTTCATCAGTAAAGTAAACTGTCAGTTTACGCTGTTCGCGCTCACCATTACCCGGATGAAAACTATAGATATAATCCCAACGATTTGGATGGAAAGTGTCGATAATTAGAGGTGTGCCTAGTACATAGGCCACTTGGTTTTTAGTCATGTCAGGCTTAAGTTTATTAATCATCTCTTGGGTAACAGCGTTACCTTGCTGGATGTCAATACGATAAACGCCAGGAATTTTGTCTTTATTACAGCCGCTAAGAAGTAAAATTAAGACGGAAAAGGTGTAAATGAGAAAGGTTTTCATTTATATTAACTATCACTATTTATTTACCAAGCTGCGATGATACGCTAATCACGCTGTTTCGACGAGGCACAATGACAATGGAAAGCCAAGATTTAAGAAAAGTGGGTTTAAAAGTGACATTGCCACGCTTAAAAGTATTGGAAATTTTAGAATCTACTGAACAGCGTCATATGAGTGCAGAAGATGTCTATAAAGCCCTATTGGAAATGGGGGAGGAAATTGGCTTGGCGACGGTCTATCGCGTCTTAACGCAGTTTGAAGGGGCAGGTTTAGTCTCTCGTCTAAGTATTGATGGTGGTCATGCTGTTTTTGAGCTTGAAGATGGAACGCACCATGATCATTTGCTTTGTGTGCGCTGTAATCGCATTGAAGAATTCATTGACGATGTTATTGAGCAGCGACAACGTGCTATTGCGGCAGAAAAGGGCTTTGAAATGACTGACCACAGCTTATACATTTATGGAATTTGCCGTCATTGTCAGTCAAAATAGATCTTGATTACTTTAAAGTTGCGTAAGCATTTCTTCCGCATGTAAACGTGTTTTCTCAGTGAGATTAACACCACCTAACATGCGAGCAATTTCTTCAATACGCTGCTCAGCATTCAATTCCATCACATCAATATGGGTACTATCAGCCGAGTGTTGTTTTCTGACTTGAAGCTGTTGATGTGCCTGTGCTGCGACTTGGGGAAGATGCGTGATGCAAATTACTTGTTGTGTGCTGCCAAGTTGGCGTAGATGTTTACCAACAACCTCTGCGATCCCCCCGCCAATACCAACATCAACCTCATCAAATACAAGAGTAGGAACGCTACGGGTTCCAGCCGTTACTACTTGGATTGCTAGACTAATACGCGCTAACTCACCACCGGAGGCAACTTTGCCAAGTTCACCTGCTTCTTGTCCAGGGTTCGTACAGACGAGTATCTGTACATGATCAGAACCTGTTTCGTTAAAATGATCGCTTGCCATCGGACTGATTGCAAATTCGATAAAGCCATTTGGAATGGCGAGTTCTTGAATAGAAGCCGTTATTTGTTTAGCAAGAGGTAGAACTGTTTTCTGACGTTTAGCTCTTATTTTCTGGCATAAAGTACGACAGACTTGCTCTTGTTCGGTGACTTGTTGTTGTAATTTATCGTTCTGACCATCTAGGTTTGTGAGGGCGCCTAGTTCATCACATAGGGTTTGATAATGAGCTGGTAAGGCTTCTATTTCGACTTGATGTTTACGGGCAAGATTATGTAATAGGGTTAACAGTGACTCTATATCATCTAACCGAGCAGGGTCATTATCAGCACTATCAAGATAATGGCGTAGTTCTCTGCCACATTCGTCGAGTTGAATAATGGCTGAGTTAAGTGTTTCAACTATATTTGTAAACTGAGGCTCAATATCTTGCTGTTTTTCTAAATCAAGCAGTACAGATGAAATCACGCCGTACGCAGAACCTTGCTCTTGTTCAAATAGTTGATATAAACCTGATTCGGCACTGGTGATTAATTGTGAAGCATGGGCAAGTTGTTGCTGGTCTTGCAGTAATTGTTTAACACTTTCATCACTTAAATCGAGTGGTTCGAGTTCTTGTACTTGATACTGCAATAATTCAAGTCGGGCAGTCTGATCACTACTTTGTTGTTGGACATGTTCAAGTTCTTGTTTTAGGGATTGCCAAAGCGAGTGAGCAGTAGCCAATTCATCTAATAATGGTTTTGTCTTTGCTACTGTATCCAATAATAGTCGCTGTGTTTCAGGTCTAACTAAGGATTGGTGGGCATGTTGGCCGTGAATATCAATTGTTCGCGCACTGATTTCACGGAGCTGCGTTAAGGGTACTGTTCGACCATTAATATAGGCACGAGAGCGACCATCTTTAGTGATTGTTCTTCGCAAATGACATTGCTCATCATCATCTAACTCTTGTTCCGTTAACCAGTGTTGTAAGACTGTATTTTTCTGGGTGTCAAAACTAGCAGATATTTCTGCACGTTCTTGACCATGACGGATCATTTTAGAATCTGCACGGTCGCCCAAAACTAAGCCTAAAGCATCAACTAATATTGATTTCCCTGCTCCTGTCTCGCCTGTTAGAGAAGTCATCCCCTGAGAGAAAGAAAGTTCAATGTCATCTACTACAGCGAGGTTGCGAACACTTAAGTTCCTGATCATGTAAGTTTGCGTCCCCACTCAAGTTTGGCGCGTAGAATTGAATAATGGTCGTGATTTTCTAAATGCAATAATTTTATATTGCTTGAATGTCGCGCAATACGAATAGTGTCACCAGGTTGCAGAATATGACCAGGTCGACCATCACAGGTCACCATGGCAGAGGTAGTATTGTTTTCACTTAATACAATATCGATAACGCTACTTGCGGCAACAACAAGTGGTCTATTGCTTAATGTATGAGGGCATACCGAGGCTAAGACGAGGGCATCTAAATCAACATCAAGAATAGGGCCTCCAGCAGACATTGCATAGGCAGTTGAACCTGTTGGAGTGGCAACTACAAGTCCATCAGCACGCTGACTATTGAGAAAGCGTCCATTGATGTAAGTTTCAAACTCAATCATATGAAGACTTTGGTGAGCATGGACAACCACATCATTCATTGCCTTACCTACAGAATGTTCATCGCCATTAATCACTGAGGCATGCATTAAAAACCGCGTGTCTTCGCGATAATCACCCTTTAATATTTCTGATAATTGCTGCTCTAATTTTGCCAGTGTTACATCAGCAAGAAAACCTAGTCGACCAATGTTAATCCCAACCAAAGGAATATTGGCTCCCGACAATGCACGAGATGCAGATAGCAAGGTGCCATCACCACCAATAGCAATAGTCAGGTCGCACGCTTGAGGAAATTCACTTATAGAAACAACCTCTATTTCAGTTAAAAAACCTAATGGTTCATTGATAAAGACGGTGAGTGACTTAGACAATAAAAACTCAGTAACCTGAATGACTGCATTTTCCATTACAGGATCATCTTTACGAATAAAAAGTCCAATGCGTTTAAAGTGTGTATTCATAAAGGATACGATCAACTGTTGAAATGAATAGAATTAACTAGATAATAATTGTTTTGGGTGGGAAATCCAAAAAGAAAGTCATTTTAGTATAATTTATGTTCTAAATAGAGGTCAAAAAGACCTAATAATGGTAGAATGTTTCGATTTTTACTAAACTTCCTAAATGGGGCCCTATAATGGCGATTGAACGTACTATTTCTATCATTAAACCTGATGCAGTAGCAAAAAATGTAATTGGCGATATCTATGCTCGTTTTGAAAAAGCGGGATTAAGCATCGTTGCAGCACGTATGATTCACTTAACTCAAGAGCAAGCGGAAGGCTTTTACGCTGAACATAGCGAACGCCCATTCTTTGGTGCACTTGTTAGCTTTATGACTTCTGGTCCAGTAATGGTTCAAGTTTTAGAAGGTGAAAATGCAGTATTAACAAACCGTGATTTAATGGGTGCAACAAACCCTGCAGATGCTGATGCAGGCACTATCCGTGCTGATTTCGCTGAAAGTATTGATGAAAATGCAGCTCACGGTTCTGATTCAATTGAAAGTGCAACACGTGAAATTGCTTACTTCTTCACGAATGATCAACTTTGCGCTCGTACTCGTTAAGATTTCGGTAGCATAATAATGTCGCGCACGAATCTATTAGGGTTGGACTTAAAAGGTCTAGAAGATTTTTTTGCTGAAATAGGCGAAAAACCTTTTCGTGCGCGTCAGCTATTGCAATGGATACATCAGTATAGAGTCGTAGATTTTGCTGAAATGACAAATTTGAGCAAAGTCTTACGACAAAAACTAGAAGA
>Ga0209707_1000932_pt1 | contig 17077 bp, 15 predicted proteins | sample EN4Hudsemesocosm_FD_184630 | JGI IMG/M metagenome (GOLD analysis project Ga0209707, IMG submission 184630) | Methane-oxidizing microbial communities from mesocosms in the Hudson Canyon - EN4B Hudson Canyon (SPAdes) (version 2) | ecosystem: Environmental > Aquatic > Marine > Cold seeps | place... | reverse complement strand
CTTGAAAAACACCTTTTGTTTTCTAATACAAGTTCTTTAAGTGTTAGTCAAGATGTACTTAACTCAGATATCTTTATAGAAGGACGTACTTGGACATTGTATGGAAAACCCAGTGCTCAATATCTTCTTAAAAATGAGAGTTCAATACCTACGATTGCATTTATCGCGACATTTATAATCATCGTACTTGTGGGATATATCATCTCACAAAAAGCGATTAGAGCCACAGAATTGGAAAAACTGGTAAAAGAAAAAACAAAAGATTTAGAGATTTCGTATCATAAAATTGAAGTTTTTAATAATACTTTACAGGAAAAAGTTGAAAGTGCGGTTCTTGAAAATCAGCAAAAAGACAGACTGCTTCTTGAACAATCAAAACTTGCTGCCATGGGTGAAATGATAGGAGCTATTGCTCATCAATGGAGACAACCATTAAATGCTTTAGCCATGCGAATTCAATTTATTGAAGATGATTTTGAGGATGATATTATTGACAAAAATTACATACATGAACACTCTAATGAGAGTATGAAATTGGTGAACTTTATGTCAAAAACCATTGATGACTTTAGGAATTTTTTTACTGTTGATAAAATTAAAGGTGATTTTGATATTAAATTAAAAGTAGACGAAACTGTGAATATGTTAAGTGGGCAATTGGATAATTTTAACATCAAAATTCATGTTGAAGGGGAAAGTTTTATAGTAAATGGCTACTCCAGTGAGTTTCAACAAGTGGTTTTAAATATCATTAATAATGCAAAAGATGCCCTACTTGAAAAAGAAATTGAAAATGCAGAAATTAGTATAAGTATTAACAATGCTGAAAACAGTATGGGATATGTAAAGATAAAGGATAATGCAGGAGGTATTCCTGATGATGTTATAAAAAGAGTATTTGAACCTTACTACACCACCAAAGAGCAAGGTAAGGGTACAGGTGTTGGTCTTTATATGTCCAAAATGATAATTGTGGATAATATGAAAGGTGAACTGAGTGTTCTAAATGATGAAAATGGAGCGGTATTTACTATAGCAATTGAGGGAAAAAATGTCTGACTTATTAAAACAACTCAATCTTTTATATGTGGAAGATGATGAAGAAGTTCGTACACTTTTGGAGCGCGCATTAGCCAGAAAAGTTAAAAAACTGTATGTGGGTGTGGATGGGGAAGAAGGTTTAGCTTTGTATAAAGAACACAAACCAGATTTGATTTTAACGGATATAAGAATGCCTAAAATGGATGGTATCACCATGTCAAAAAAAATTAAAGAACTGACACCTAATATTCCTATTATTGTTCTTTCAGCACACAGTGAGACCAACTATTTAATAGAAGCGATTGAGTCTGGAATTGGGGGTTATTTGCTCAAACCTCTTGACAAAGAAAAATTGTATACAACTTTAGAAGAGCATGCTAAGATTGCATTTTATGAAAAAGAAAAAAGTGACCACGAACGTTTATTACAAGAGGTGATAAATCTCCAACCAAGTATTATTTTTTCTAATGATGAAACAAAAAAAGCACTTTTTACTAATAAGTTGTTTATTGATTATTTTACTTTGGAAAATACATCCCAACACAGTGAAGGTATGGATGTATATGAACATTTGAAAAAGTTTAATAATGTGATAATGGAAGACAATGATAAAGATGTTTTCTGGCTGGATTATATTTTTACTCATCCCAATAAATGTTTCAAAATTAGTGTAAACAGTGAGAGTGGGCAGAACAATTTTTATGTAAATACTAAAGTGGTTAATAGTGCACATAATGACAAAGTAGTTATTGTAATATCTTTGGTTGAGTTATAAAAGGTACACCATGCAAGTAGTAGCAAATGATCAAATAAATCCCCATAGAAATAAAGTTTATTTGATACTTGCAATTGTATTAACCCTATTGTACGTATATTTAAGGGGAAGTGATTGGCAAGGCACTAAAAATCTGCATACAGTTATGGAGGCAGTATCAACTGTACTTGCCTTGATGGTGGGGATTACTTCATTAATACGATTTTATTCAAATAAACAAGAGTATTTGTATTTGTTTATTGGTGCAGGTTTTATTGGTACGGGGTTTTTAGATGCCTATCATGCCTTAGTAACCTCTTCTTTTTTTGATACATACTTTCCCTCGCCTTCTGAGAGTTTGATACCTTGGAGTTGGGTTGCTTCTCGTTTATATTTGTCCATTTTATTTTTTCTTGGATGGTATTATTGGTATGCTTATGGAAAAGGTGTCAATAATATTGAAATAAACGCAAGTAAAATTTATAAAATTGCTTCAATAAGTACTCTTTTAACATTTCTCTTTTTTGCCTTTGTTCCTTTGCCTCGTGCTTATTATGCTGAGTATATTTTTCACAGACCTGAAGAGTTTTTACCTGCAGTTTTTTTTGCCATTGCCTTGTATGGTTTTTATAAAAAAAGAGCCTGGGAAAGGGATTATTTTGAACACTGGTTAGTTATTTCACTGGTAGTTAATTTAGTTTCTCAAATTGTTTTTATGTCATTTTCAGGACATCTTTTTGATATGGAATTTGACATGGCTCACTTTTTGAAAAAAGTAAGTTATATTTGTGTTTTAGTAGGACTTTATTTTAGTATGTTTAATCTGTTTCAAAAAGCCGATACCATGAATAAAGTATTGGAAGAAAAAGTGCAAGAAGCCAGAGAATCAGACCAAGAAAAAACAAAAGAGTTGGAAGAGTTTACTCAAAATCTTGAACAAGAAATAGAAATAAAAATGTTTGATACCCAACAAGCCAAGAAAAAATTTGAAAATTTAGTGAAAAAATTTGATAAAAATGTCATTGCTTCAAGAACCAATCTTCAAGGTATTATTACCTATGCATCAGATGCATTTTGTGATATATCGGGATACAGTAGTGAGGAACTACTGGGACAAACCCACGGGATGTTAAGACACTCTGATATGAAAGATGAGGTTTTTGAAAAACTGTGGGTAACCATAAAGTCGGGTAAAAGATTTCAAGGAGAAATTAAAAATCAAAGAAAAAATGGTAGTTTTTATTGGGTGAATGTTTTAATTGAACCTGAATATAATTTCAACGGAGAGACCATAGGTTATTTTGCCATACGAGAAGATATTACGCTAAAAAAAGAGATTGAAGAGATAAACAGTACTTTGAAACAAAGAGTAAATAAAGCTGTAAATGATAACCGAGAAAAAGACAGAATCTTAGCTCAGCAAGCAAAACTAGCAGCCATGGGTGAGATGGTTGGCTCCATTGCGCACCAATGGAGACAACCGCTTAATGCTCTTGCCATGAGAGTACAGTTTTTAGAAGATGACTTTTTGGATGAAATTATTGACCTTGAGTATATAAAAGAACATTCAACGGAAAATATGAAACTGATTAATTTCATGTCAAAAACCATAGATGACTTTAGAAATTTTTTTAGAGTGGATAAAATAAAAAAAGAGTTTTGTGTAGTTGAAAGCATAAACAGCGTGGCAAACTTGATTTCTACACAATTAGAAGACCATAATATAAAACTTAGTATCAGTGGTGATGATAAATGTTCTTTAGTAGGACTTGAGTCAGAGTTACAGCAAGTAATCATTAATATCATCAATAATGCTAAAGATGTGTTTATAGAAAAAAACCAAGAAGATGCTTTTATAAAGACCGAGGTTATAAAATGTCAAAATGAGGTCATAATAACAATTTTAGATAATGCAGGTGGAATTCCAGATGATGTTATAACTCGAGTTTTTGAGCCTTATTTTACAACAAAAGAAGAGGGTAAGGGGACTGGCCTTGGATTGTATATGTCTAAAATGATTATAGATGATAACATGAATGGAAATTTAAGTGTCGAAAATACGCGAACAGGTGCACTGTTTACTATAAAAATAGGATTAAATGATGAATGATTTTTTAAAAGAAGTAACCCTACTGTATGTAGAAGACTCCAAGGCAATCAGAGAAATTTTATCAAATAGGTTAGAGCGACGTGTTAAAAAACTTATTGTTGCTGAAGATGGAGAAGAGGGTTTGGCCAAATTTATTGAGCATAAGCCAGACATGATTTTAACAGATGTAACAATGCCAAAAATGGACGGTATTGAAATGTCTCGTAAAATAAAAGAGATGGATGAGTATATTCCTATTATTATTCTCTCAGCACACAACGATTCGACTTATTTACTTGAAGCAATCGAGCTGGGTATTTCAGGATATTTACTTAAACCAGTAGACAGAGATAAAATGACTATTCAACTTGAAACCTATGCAAGAACCGTATGTTTGGATAAAATTAACAAAAAACAGCAGGCACAAATTCTTGAGCAACAAAGTATATTGCAAAATATCATTGACACAGATACCAATATTAATTTTGTTACCAACTTTGACTCCATCTCTTTTGCAAATAGCTCTTTTTTGAAGTTTTTTAATGTGGAAAGTATCGAGGAATTTTCCAAAAATCATCAAAGCATTGAAAGTATTTTTATGGAACATGACGATTATGTTTTCCCTAATATGATTGGCTCTTGTGATAAAGACTCAGATAAAACATGTTTCGGACAGATGTTTTTTGACAAACTTAAAGATATAGATGAATCTAAAAAAGTGGTACTAATGATGGATTCCAGTATGGAGCCCAAATCATTTTTTATTAATATTTCTGCCATTGAAAAAGAGAAACATATTTATTTGGTTTCATTAACGGATATTACAAAAATGACCATTGAAAAAGTCAACATTGAGCAAAAGGCCTATTTTGATGGTTTGACGGGCATTTATAATAGAAATAAGTTAAATGAGTTCTTTGAACATGAACTTTTAAGAGTGGAAAGATATAAACATAATTTATCTGTAGCTATTCTTGATATTGATCACTTTAAAAGCTTTAATGATACCCATGGACATTTAGTAGGAGATGAAGTATTAATCATGTTGGCTCAAGCAGTAGAAAAAAAAGTTCGTAAAACAGACATTTTTGCACGTTGGGGAGGAGAAGAGTTTGTGATAATTTTTGTAGAAACGCATATAAATGCAGCAAAAATCAGCTCTGATAATATAAGAGAACATATTGCCACTCTCAGCCATAAAACAGCAGGCACTGTAACGGCCAGCTTCGGATTAACTCAGTATCAAGAGGGTGATACCCTAGAATCTTTATTTAAACGTTGTGATGATGCTTTATATGTTGCAAAAGAGAATGGAAGAAATAGAGTCGAAGTAAAATAGACTCTATTTTTAAGTCTGCAGTTTTTCCAATACTTCCTCTAAAGCATCCAGTAGACCTTTTTTATAATCTCCATCTTTTAAGAGTGAGAGTTCTTGCCTTTTTGATTTCAAATTTAAAATAAATTCTTCTTTTAAGTTTTCTTCTTGTTTTAAATAATAATAACTTAAATTATTAACCCAGTCATAAGATGTAATTCTTCCTTTTTTATATCTGGGTGAACCTCTGCTTTCATCTTTGGTGAACTTATACGGCACCATATACGTAAAACAGTGTTGGCTTATCTCTTCGAGAGTGATTCTTGCTGATTTCTTCTTTAAGTTTTGCATGTCACTATCTTAACATAATATTGCATAATGTAATATTATGTCATATTGCAATATAATTAAACATTTCTTTCTTAGAAATAAAAGTACTCTGAATTAGTCAATTGTTACTTAGATTAGGAGGAATATAATAAGGCATAAGTTTAGGACCCCTTTAGTAGTTGAGATAATATATTTCAACTTCTAGAGCCGCCCTCATTCTGATTATTCAAGTAATAATAAGGAGGGAATCATGAAAGCTTTAATTATTGCATTTTTTATTTTAGTAAATATAGTAGGTGCAACAACAACAATGTTCGGCCAGAATTCATATTACAAAGGTGTAATGGCTTTTCAGTCTAAACACTTCGGATATGCGTTTTTAAACTTCCAAGAATCTGCAAACAAAACAAATCCTTACTCTCAGTATTATCTGGGCTTTATGTATCAAAATGGCGTGGGTGTTGTCAAAAATCATCAATTGGCCAACTATTGGTTTGAAAAATCTGCACGTCAAGGAAATATTGATGCACAGTTTAATCTGTTTTGGGTTTATTATACAGGTAAAGGTAGCAAAATTGATCATAATAAAGCCGTATTTTGGCTAAAAAATGCAGCTAGTCAAGGTAATCGATTTGCTCAGTATAATTTGTTTTCATTGTATTATAATGGACATATAGTTAAACATGATGCTAAAAAAGCATTTCACTGGGTAGAAAAAGCGGCAAGTCAAGGATATGAAGAAGCACAGTATAGCCTGGCTCTGATGTATTTACGAGCTGATGGTGTTGATAAAAGTATGCGAAAAGCCAGATATTGGATTCAACAAGCAGTAAACAGAGGGCACAAGAATTCAATTGAAGTTATGGCTAAATACGAGTTATGGAAATATTAGTGTAAATAAACTCAGAAGTAGAAATTACTTCTGAGAATATTTTTTAGTATACTATTATGTCTTTTTCTTTTTTAGAAACAACTTCCCCAATTACTTTTGCATATCCAAAAGTAATATCTTCTATTTGATTTAAAAACTCATTTGCATCGTCTTTGTGGATACTAATTAATAGTCCACCTGATGTTTGAGCATCAAAAAGTAGTGTTTTTGTTGCAAAATCTAATTCATTTTTAAAACTAATTTTTTCTTCTAAGTAGATTTGATTCTTTTTTGTTCCACCTGGAATAATTTTTTGCTCTGCTTTAGTTTTAGCTATTTCTAACATGGGTACACATGATGCTTCTATACTTAATGAAATATTGTCATTACAACTTTCCATTGCATGACCCATTAGCCCAAAACCAGTAATATCTGTGCAAGCACTTACTCTAAACTTTCTCATGATTTGAGAAGTTTTGTGGTTAAGCGCTGCCATGATTTTAATCGCTTCTTTCATGCTAGCATCATCGAGTAAGTCTCGCTTAATGGCTGTGGTTAATACACCCATTCCTAAGGGTTTGGTTAAGACTAACACATCCCCCACATTTGCACTGTTATTTCTTAAGACATCTTTAGGATGTATAATTCCTGTGACACTTAATCCATAATACATTTCAGGTGATTCAATAGTATGTCCACCTAAAAGTACACCTCCACACTCTTTTATCTTGTCATTACCACCACGAAGAATCTCACCAAGAGCTTCATGAGGAAGGTTACATTTATCAAAACCTACTATATTCATGCATGTTTTAACTTCTGCACCCATAGCAAAAACATCACTTAGTGAGTTTGCTGCTGCAATTTGTCCATATATATATGGATCATCCACCACAGGAGTGATAAAATCCAAAGTTTGCACTATTGCTTCGTTTTCGTTTAATTTATATACTGCTGCATCTTCGCTTTTTTCAAAACCTACAACAATATTCTCATCAGTTGGTACAAGGCTGCTAATTGTTTGTTTAAGATCCCCCGGACCCATTTTAGCTGCTCAACCCGCTGCTTTTACGAACTTTGTCAGTTTATACTGATTGTTCATTTTTATCCTCCTATATTTAAAAGTAAAATGGATTTTACTTTTATTTGTGTTAAAAAAATATTAGCCAAGAAATACAGCGGTGCATAAACTGACTACAATAGGTGCTAAGAACACTACCCAGATGAACTTGAGTTTATTTTTTTTATTTTTTTCAATTTGCATCTGATGATTACCAAAAGCAAATTCTATGGATGGCCATAAAGTCATGATTTTGTCTTTTAATGCAAGTGAAAATATGAATGCAGGTACTAAACTACAAAAATAAATCACAACCAACATAGCATGTTTTTTATCTAAAAACTTGTCAATAAGCACATTTTCTTCATTGGGGTTATAAAATACCAAGTACATAAAAGCACTCAAGATAATAGCCAGAGATACAAAGGAGATTGTTTGCATAAATAGAAGTGAAAAGAGGGTTTTAAAGGTATTTTTTTGTTCACTTATTGTTTTTAGAGTGTTTTGAAAAGCATTGAAAATATCATTTACGGCTTCTTTGCTTTTTGCTTTAATAATGATTTGGTTTTCTGGTTCTTTTTTATTTCCATGGCGTAATGTTACATCAATAACTTTTTCTTCTGTTGAGTTTAGTTTGATTGAAATATGACTAATTTGACTCATTTCCAGTTGTTTACTTTGTTTTAATGTTTCTATTGAGTTAAATGTAAATGAGTCTTCGTTTGAATCCAAACGTACTTCATAGTTTTGTTCTTGTTTTTCAACTGTTTTTATAAGATTGTATAGGTCATCTTCCATGAAAATTTTATTTTTTAAATGGATTATTCTTGTGTGATAATCGCTCACTTTAATTCCTTATTGATTTTTTTAATATTTATCTTTCTCAAAATATTTTATGAAAATTTATAGTACATAATCATATATAAAAACAAAGTTATAACAAGCAATTAATTAAGGAAATCTCCCAATATATTGTATATATAATTAACACATTAAATAAATAGAAATTAAGCTCTAATTATGATAGAATATTGATTAATTAGGAGTACATATGAAAATAGAATACTCAGGTCCAAAACCTATTATCAGTGAACATGGTATTACTTTTAAAGAAGGTAAAGAGGACAAATATACTTACTTGAAACATGCTCTTCAAATACTTAAAGCCATCAGTCATGAATACAATAAAGATAAAATATATTCCTATTTTCTAGAAGCCAAAGAGTTAAGCCAAGATGAGATGATTGAAATGGTTCTACACTATCATCCTGATATAAAAATGACACTTAATATTGAAGTAAACAGTTACAATAAGATATTAAAGGATGAAGAGAGTGCAGTTTTGGCAAATGTAACTCTAAACGAAGAAGAGAAAAATGTCTATATAAATAACTTAAAAATAATGCAGCCCTATAAAATGCAAAGAATGAAAAATAAACTTTTTTACCAGCATATCATCGAAACCATTAAAGAAGAAATACACGAACATAAAATAAAAGAAATAAGTTCACCCTTTAATGAAAAGTTTTGGCATATCTTACAAACCATACAAGGTGAGTTGAGCAGTGCTAAAAACAGTGTAAGTAGTTCTCTAAAAGTAAACAATGATGAAATTATGACCATAACACTTAAGATTAAAAATTTGTAAGAAGGACTTTTTATGAGTTATCGAGTTGAAAAAGATGAAGTGGGTGAAATAAACGTGCCAAATGATAGATATTGGGCCGCACAAACTCAAAGAAACATTGAAAACTTTTCAATTGGAACAGAAAAGGTTCCCATGGAAATCATAAAAGCTTTTGCCTATATTAAAAAGTCCTGCGCCATTGTTAATACAAAACAAAACAAACTTTCAAAAGAAAAAGCCGCGGCAATTTTACAAACATGCGATGAAATTATCAACAGTGAATTGGATGATAATTTTCCCCTTGTCATTTGGCAGTCAGGAAGCAAACTTCAAATTAATATGAATGTGAATGAGGTAATTGCTATAAGAGCTACCCAAATCTTGGGTGTGGGTTTTGATGACAACTTAGCTGTATGTTCGAAAAAAGATGTGAATTACTCGCAAGACTCAAATGATATTTATTCCAGTGCCATACGTATATCTTATGTATTGGAATTAGAAAACAGATTAATCCCAGCACTCAAAGATTTAAAAGCGAACTTCAAGAAAAAAGCTTTACTGCTCAATTCGGCATCAAAAGAAGATAAGGTAGATAAAAAGCAGCACAACTCTTCACCTGAAGAAGATGAAATAGATGTATATATACAAATGCTGAAGAAGACGAAAAAACATATCAAACAGAGTTTAAAGTATTTAAAAGAACTCTCTATTTGCAAAAATGATGAGCAGAATAATTTAGATGAGCCTAAAAACTTCGCAAAAATGATATCAACAGTGATAAATAAACAAGTAAAATCAAAACATAAATTTAAATCCCATCATCACAAAAGCCATAAATTAACAAGTTATGATGCAGAGGTGATGATAAGTGGGACGTTAAATGCATTGGCTTCAAATTTAATGAAAATAGCCTATGATAATAAAAGTAAAGAAAGTGAGATAGTAGACAAGGATAGCATGGATATATCTAAATATAAAGAAACAGATGGTTTTACTCAATATGAAGCAATAAGTATGGTTTGTGCACAAATTATGGGAAATCACACAACCATAAGTGTAGCAGCTTCACAGGGTAATTTTGAACAAGGTATATTTAAACCTGTTATTGCTTATAATCTTTTACAATCCATAAGACTTCTAAGCGATGTACTTATTTCATTTAATGATAATCTGATATTGCTATTTAAGGCAGAAAAATAATAGTATAAGTAAAGAATTTTTTACGTTTTAAGTAAAGTATTATTAAAAAAACAATATTATTTCACAATAAATGCATTGACCTAAGGTTTAGGTTTGACATAAAGAGTGTTTACACAAATTACATTACTACTTTATATCTACGAATAATGCTTCAAAACATTTGAGGTTATATCATGAAAAAAATCATTCCCCTACTACTGTTGTGTATTTCTACACTGTTTGCAAATACGTTTACGTTTACTGCAATTCCTGATCAAGACGAAACCATGTTAAAAGAGCGTTTTACTAAGTTGGCAAGCTATCTGTCAAAAGAACTTGATGTAAAAGTAAAGTTTATACCAGTTAAGTCTTATGCTGCATCTATTAGTGCATTTAGAAATAACCAGGTACAACTGGCTTGGTTTGGTGGTTTATCTGGAGTTAGAGCAAGAACATTAGTTGAAAACTCTTATGCCATAGTTCAAGGAGAATCAGACCCTAAGTTTCACACATATATTATTGCAAATACAACAACTGGAATAAAAAGTACTGAAAGTTTCCCTAAAGACATTAAAGGAAAAACGTTTACCTTTGGTTCAAAGGGTTCAACATCAGGAAGATTGATGCCTGAATTTTATATCAGAGAAAACATGAAAAAAGCACCCACGGAACTCTTTTCAAAAGTAGGTTTTTCGGGGAATCACTCCAAAACAATTTCTCTTGTTCAAAGTGGTGCTTATGAAGTTGGTGCTGTTAACTTTAAAGTTTGGGACAGAGATTTAAAAGCGGGTAAAATTGATACTTCTAAAGTTAAAGTGATTTGGAAAACACCTGCATATCCTGATTATCAGTTTACCATTAGAGGTGATGTTGATAAAACCTTTGGCGAAGGTTTTGCGCGAAAAGTACAAGTGGCTTTAATAAAACTTGATGACAAAGAAATTTTAAATGCACTTCCTCGAAAACGTCTGATTAAAGCAAAAAGCTCTGATTTTGACCCCATATTAAAAGTGGGACAACAAATTGGTTTATTAGACTAATATGATTTACTTAGACAATGAAACAATTTCTTATGAAAACAATATTGTTTTAAACAGTATTTCATTGTCTATTCAAGAGGGTGAGAAAGTTGCCCTACTTGGAAAGAGTGGAAGTGGTAAGTCAACTTTATTGAAAAGTATTTACCACTCTCACTCACTAAACTGCTCTTATATTCCTCAAGAATTAGGTTTAGTTAATAACTTAAGTGTTTTTCACAATGTTTACATTTCAAGACTGGATAAAAATTCAAGTTTTTATAATATAAGAAATCTTCTTATCCCCATACAAAAAGAGAAAGATATAATAAAACCTATTTTAGATGCTTTGTATATGGAAGAGTTTATGTTTAAAAAAATAGATGAATTATCAGGTGGGCAAAAACAACGTACGGCAATTGCCCGAGCCATTTTACAAAATAATAAGATACTGCTTGCAGATGAACCCATTTCAGCTTTAGATGAAGTTGTTACGAAACAAGTACTTTCTCAAATTCAAAAGAGCTTTAATACTATTGTGTGTGCCTTGCACAATGTAGATGTTGCTTTGGAATATTTTGACAGAGTTATTGGAATAAAAGATGGAACAATAGTACTTGATAAAAAATGTTCTGATATTACTTCCATTGATACCCAAAAGCTATACCATGTTTGTGATGACCAGTTCTAAAAATTTAAATGTAACACTCATATTTCTTTTTGTATTTGTTGTATGTTTTTTTTATGCTGACTTTTCCATAAGTACCCTTGACCCAAGCTCTGAAATTAAACACTTCTTTTCTGGACTTTTAGATATTAATATTTTACATATTCCCAACTACTTTGAAGCCATTTTAAATACTATTTTTATAGCAGTGCTTGCTATCTTCTTTTCAACTGTGTTTGGGTTTATATTTTCCCTATACATGAAAAGTACAATAGTGAGAGTAATCCTTGCTTTTATGCGCTCAATTCATGAACTTTTTTGGGCCTTACTGTTTTTGCAAATTTTTGGACTATCAACACTTACTGCATTGTTTGCCATAGTAATTCCTTACAGTGCTACACTGGGAAAAGTGTATGCGGAGATTCTGGAAGAGTATGAAGTTTTTCCCAAAGAACTTGAACCTTTAAATTCCAGCAGAGTTTCGACTTTTTTATATACTAAGTTACCTGATGCGATACCTCACTTAATATCATATACTTTGTATCGTTTTGAGTGTGCCTTAAAATCAACAGCCATTTTAGGTTTTGTTGGCTTAACTACTTTAGGATACTACTTACATGGGGCATTTATGCAAGGTTATTATGCTGATGTATGGTTATTATTATTGATATTTTATTTTATAATTGCGAGCTTAAAGGTTTGGTTTACTAAATACAGTGCACCCCTCTGGTTAATAGGTGGATTTTTATATTTGGATAACTTTGGAGGTTTTTCTTGGCATAACTTTGTTCGTTTTATTACTAACGATATTGTTCCAAGCCCCATTAGAAAAAATCAAAGTATTGAGCAAACCTACCAATGGTTTGAAAATATAGCGCTAAATGAGATAATGCCAGGTATTTTTAACACCATTGTATTAACACAAGTTGCTTTAATTATAACTGCGCTGTTTGCACTTTTGACATATCCTTTGATTTCCAAAAAGTTTGTAAACAAGAGCTGTTTTGTAGGTAGTAGTTTTTTAATGGTCGTATTACGTTCGACTCCTGAGTATATTTTAGCCTACTTTTTTTTACAAATTTTTGGACCTTCTATGTTGCCAGCAGTAATTGCACTCTCACTTCATAATGGTGCAATCATTGCTTATATCATGGGGCAACAAAGTGATGAAGTGAAACTTAGAATTGACAGTACTAATAGAAAAGCAGAACTCTATTTATATGAAATTACTCCTCGTATTTATGGCTCTTTTTTGGCTTTTTTGTTTTACAGATGGGAAGTAATTATGAGAGAAAGTGCAATTTTAGGAATTCTAGGAATCGCAACCTTAGGTTTTTTTGTGGATTCTGCCATTGCTGATATCCGTTTGGATAAAGTAGTAATACTCTTATTCTTTACTGCCTTATTAAATATCTTGGTTGATTTTATTTCAAGATACGTACGCTCTTACCTTAAAATTAATACCACCGTTAAAAGTTCTTGTGATTTAATCTAAACGAAAAATTATATAGAGTAAAATTGCATTTGAAATAAAATAACATCTAAGGGGGCTTTTATGGCACAAGATAATACATTTCCCGCACTTCCAAAAAATTGCAAATCACTTTTATCCAAGTATTTAAACAAAGAGATTTATGAGCAGTTAAAAGATGAAAAAACCTCATATAACTTTACCTTGCAAAAAGCCATTAATTCTGGTGTTGTGAATTTAGACAGTGGAATAGGTGTTTATGCAGGAGACAGCGAATCGTATAAAACTTTTGCCCCCTTATTTGACTCTATTATCAAAGACTATCATGGTTATTTTAAAGAAGACATTCATAAAAGTAATTTAAATCCCGATGATTTGGACGCCATCAATCCAGACATTGAAGGAAAATATATACTCTCTACAAGAATAAGAGTAGGAAGAAATTTTGCTAATATGCCTTTAGGCCCTGCTATTTCAAGAAATCAAAGAGATGAGGTGGAGTCTCAGGCAAAACAGGCTCTTAGTTCACTTGATGGTGCTTTAAAAGGAACGTATTTTTCCCTAGATGGAATGAATGAAGAAGTGAAAGAATCACTCATCTCAGACCACTTTTTATTCAAAGCAGGGGACCGATTTTTGGAAGCTGCTGGCTTGAATGAACATTGGCCTCATGGTCGTGGTATTTTTCATAACAGGGATAAAACATTTTTAGTGTGGGTCAATGAAGAGGACCAGCTAAGAATTATCTCCATGCAACAAGGTGGGGATATAAAAGAGGTTTTTACTCGATTAACAACTGCAATTTCAAAACTTCAAGAGCAAATAGAGTTTTCATACAATGAACACTTAGGGTATATTACCAGTTGTCCTACTAATTTAGGAACAGCCATGAGAGCAAGTGTTCATATAAAACTGCCAAACTTAGCTGATGATATGAAAATATTTAAAAACATAACCAAAAAGTATCATCTACAAATTAGAGGTATTCATGGGGAACACTCAAGTAGTGAGGGCTCTGTTTTTGATATCAGTAATAAAAGAAGATTGGGTGTGACTGAAGTTGAGTGTGTTCAAGACATGTATGATGGAGTACTTGCTTTGATTGAAGCAGAAAAGCAGCTAGAAGCTAAAAAGTAAACAAATAGTGCTTGTTTACTTTTCTTTGTTTATAAGCGCATGTACACATTGCTCTATGAGTTTAAAAACATCATCGTATCCCTTGTACCCATCAAAAAAATAAGGGTCAGGGATATCGGGATTAGTTTGTATATAACTTCCCAGTTTCACTACATTTTCACAGCCCATTTTTTTTAAGTCTGCAACATTTTTTTCATCCAATCCAACCAATAAATCAAAATTTTCAAAGTCTTCATTATTTACTTGTCGGGCTTTTAAATTACTTATATCAACACCAAATTCGAGACCTACTTTTTGAGCATAGTGGAAAGGGGATTCACCCACATGCCAATGTCCAGTACCCGCACCATCAACTTGCATATTTAAATTGCTCTTAGTAATATAATCTCTTGCAATTCCTTCTGCTAAAGGAGAGCGACAAATATTTCCCAAACAAACAAAGAGTATCTTTTTCATTTTAATTCCTATAATAAATGTAAGGCTTTTTCATCAAAACGGTATGTTTTGTGCTGTGTTTTTGCCAAAATCCCTTTTTCCGATAACTCTTTGAAAAGCTTAATTAAGGTAGGTTTACTGATGTTGATTTTATCCATAATCTCAGAATATGAAGTAATAAGTAAGTTATCATTGTTTAAGTTATTGAAAATATAATTGACCACTTCCACTTGTTTACTGTCCGTAACGCTTGAAATGGTTTTAATAATATTATTGTTTTTTCTGATTTCTTTTTGTTGGATTACGGGTAAAAGAACATCGTGTAAAGTATTCAATAATTCTTTGATATTGATGGGTTTGATGATATAGTTTTCAACTTTTAATTGAATGGCTTCCAGTAAATATTTAGTATCAGTATGAGCAGTGGTTAAAATACACGGGATGTCAATTTTTTTATCTTCTTTTAAATATTGAAGAAAATCGATTCCATTTTCATTTTCAAGTAATATATCTGATATGATAATATCAATTTTGAAATTTAAAATGACATTTAACGCTTCATTAGAACAGCCAACTGCATAAATATTGTTTACGAAGTCTTCTAATACATCTTTGGTATGTAATCTTAAGTTCTTGTCATCTTCTAAATACAAAATATTAAAATCTTGTAAGATATTTAAATTTCTAGTTGCCATGTTTATCCTCTTATTTCATTGGTATATTTATTATAAATTTTGCACAATCATGTAACTTGTCCGTGCCAAGTTTATGTTTGATGTTTCTACTTGTTATTGTTCCTGCCATATGTTTTTCAATAATTTGTTTTGACATATAAAGTCCAATACCCGTACCCGCACTTTTATATTTAGTAGTAAAATAGGGTTCAAATACTTTTGGTAGAATATCTTCTGGAATTCCACCTGCATTATCTATTATAATGATTTGAGCATTGTCATTGACTTTTTTAATGACGATACATATGATTTTTTTCTCTTTATCATTTTTTGACGCTAAAGCATCTTTTGAATTACTTATTATATTTAAAATTACATGAGAAAGCTCATTATAAAAACCATTTATACTCACATTGTCTTTAACAGCACAAGTAAATGAAATTTTTTCTTTTTCCAGAAGGTATTTAGACAGCTCCAAAGAGTGGTCTAAACAGTCTTTTACTAAAAATTCTGTCTTGTCTTTTTCTGGATTAAAAAAGTTTCTAAAATCGTTTAGGGTATTTGACATATTTTTTGCCAGTAGTAGAGAGTCCTTAACCTTTCTGTCAACAAACTCATCGGTTAATTTCCCATGCATCATTTTAGTTTGAAAACTTTGAATTATCATAGTCAAACTTCCAAGAGGTTGTCTCCATTGGTGGGCAATATTTTGCAACATCTCACCTAGTGAAGCCAGCTTAGCTTGTTGGAACATCATGAGATCTTTTTTTCTATTATTGGTCACTTCAATTTTGATTTTTTTCTCTAAAGAACTGTTTAGTTTTTGCAATTCTTTTGTTTTATCCGTAACTTTTAACTCCAAGGAGCTGTGCAATTTTTTAAAGTTATTGATGATAACGATAGACAGAAATATACTAAACAAAAATACAAATATGATAGATATAATGGCAATACTAATGATAATATTAAAAACTTTTTCTGTTTTTCTTTTTTCATTAATGGCCAAGTTCAAATCGTAGTTGATTAAACTGGTGAGATAAATATTGATAGAGTTGATTTCAAAATAGAGTTTGTTGACCAATAAAAAGGCATTAAATTTATTTTTTTTGTCAAGAAATTTTAATATATTGATCATTAAATTATCAATGATAAGCATTTTTTTCTCAATATTATTTATAATACTTACTTGAAGAATCTTTTTCTCTTTAATATTTGAGAGGGGATACATGGTAGTTATCACAGAAGTAATATAAGAGGGGTTGTAATAATCACTGTTGATTCTTGTTTTGTAATCACTCCATCCATTGTCTATGAGTTGTTTGGCCAAAGATATCACTTCTTCTGCATGTTCATATGATATCCCTCCATGTTGAATATCATAAAAAGTATCATATATGTTGACTTTATAGGT